>Ga0209606_1000101_pt1:0-107500 | contig 144436 bp, 130 predicted proteins | sample AD_UKC057_MetaG_FD_184412 | JGI IMG/M metagenome (GOLD analysis project Ga0209606, IMG submission 184412) | Active sludge microbial communities of municipal wastewater-treating anaerobic digesters from USA - AD_UKC057_MetaG (SPAdes) (version 2) | ecosystem: Engineered > Bioreactor >...
TGGAGATGGTGATTCCAGGGGACAACACGAACCTGGAGGTGGAGCTGATCACGCCGATCGCCATGGAGCGTGGGCTGAGGTTCGCGATTCGGGAGGGCGGCCGCACCGTCGGCGCCGGCTCGATCACCGAGATCGTGGAGTAGAAGATGGGCAGCGACAAGATCCGGATCCGTTTGAAGGCGTACGACTACCGGCTTCTCGACCAGTCGGCCACCGAGATCGTGGACACCGCGCAGCGGACCGGGGCGCGCATCGCGGGCCCGATCCCGCTGCCGACCCACATCCAGCGGTTCACCGTGCTGCGGTCGCCCCACGTCGACAAGAAGTCGCGGGAGCAGTTCGAGATCCGCACCCACAAGCGCCTGCTCGACATCCTCGAGCCGACCCAGCAGACCATCGACGCTCTCATGAAGCTCGAGCTGCCGGCCGGCGTGGACGTCGAGATCAAGGCCTACGGCGCGAGGTGATGGCGATGGTACGCGGAATTCTCGGCAAGAAGGTGGGCATGACCCAGATCTTCGATGACGATGGCCGGGTGATCCCGGTGACCGTCATCGAGGCCGGCCCGTGCGTGGTCGTGCAGCGCAAGAGCGAGGAGCGTGACGGCTACCGGGCGGTGCAGCTGGGCCTGGTCGAGCGCAGCCCTCGCCGCGACGCGCCGAAGGCCATGCAGGGGCACTTCGCGCAGGCCGGCGTGCCGCCGACCCGGATGCTCGGCGAGGTCCCGGTGGACGCGGACGATGCCGCCAAGCCCGGCGACTCGGTGCTGGCCGACATCTTCACCGCCGACGACCGGGTGCACGTGATCGGTCGCTCGCGCGGGCGCGGCTACCAGGGCGTGATCCGCCGCCACAACTACAAGGGCGGCCGGGCGACCCACGGCTCGATGTTCCATCGCGCTCCGGGCGCGATCGGCGCCTCGGCCTACCCGTCCCGCGTCTACCCGGGCACGAGGCTGCCGGGCCAGATGGGCAACGCCCGGGTCACGGTCAAGAACGCGAGAGTGGTCAAGGTCGACGCCGACCGCAACCTGCTCTTCATCAAGGGTGGCGTTCCGGGCGCACGCAACAGCTACGTCCGGATCGTCAAGGCGATGTGAGGGGAGGGAGGGTCATGAAGATCGACGTCAGGAACTGGGACAACGAGGTCGTCGGGGCGATCGAGCTCCCGGACGGGCTGTTCGCGCGCGACGTGAGCCAGCACCTGGTCTGGGAGGTGGTTCGCGCCTACCTCGACGGCCAGCGCCGGGGCACCCACAAGGTCAAGGGCCGCGGCGAGGTGGCCGGGACCGGGGTCAAGCCCTGGAAGCAGAAGCACACCGGGCGCGCGCGCGCCGGCTCCCGCCGGTCGCCGCTGTGGCGGCACGGCGGCACCGTGCACGGGCCGGTGCCCCGCTCCTATGCCAAGAAGGTCAACCGCAAGGCGCGCCGGGCCGCGCTCTACGGCGTGCTGTCGCAGCGGGCCGCCGAGGGGCGCCTGGTCGTGCTCGACACGCTCGAGCTCGACGAGCCGAGGACCAAGGGCTTCGTTGACCGGCTGGCGCGGCTCGGCATCGCCGGCGAGACGGTGCTGCTGGTCGACGGGCTCGAGAACCTCAACCTCCACCTGGCGAGCCGCAACCGGCCGAACGTGACGATGCTCGACGCGGCCTCGCTCAATGCCTACGAGGTCCTCAACCACCGCTGGATCGTCGCTTCCGAGCCGGCCGTGAAGACGCTGGCGGAGGTGCAGCCATGAAGCCGCGCGAGATCATCCTGCGGCCGCTCATCACCGAGAAGACGACGGTGATGCAGGAGCGCGAGAACACGGTCTGCTTCGAGGTCAACCGGCGCGCCAACAAGATCCAGGTGCGCAAGGCCGTCGAGGAGCTGTTCGACGTCCGCGTCACCGACGTCAACATCGTCAACCGCAAGGGCAAGCCGATGATGCGGTACGGCCGCGTCGTCTCGCACCGCCCGGCAACCCGCAAGGCGTACGTGACGCTCGCCCCGGGGTCGAAGACGCTCGAGTTCTTCGAGGGAATCTGAGGAGGCCGCCATGGGCACCCGCGGCTACAAACCGACGTCCCCCGGTCGCAGGTTCGTGACCGGATCGGACTTCGCCGAGATCACCGAGACTCGGCCGCTGAAGAAGCTGACCAAGGGCAAGACCCGGTCATCGGGCCGCAACTCGGACGGCCACATCACCTCCCGGCATCGCGGCGGCGGCCACAAGCGCCGCCTGCGGACCATCGACTTCCGGCGCGACAAGGTCGACGTGCCGGGCCGGGTGGCGACGATCGAGTACGACCCCAACCGGTCCGCCAACATCGCCCTGCTGCACTACGCGGACGGCGAGAAGCGCTACATCCTGGCGCCGGCCGGGGTCAACCCGGGCGACACCGTGATCTCCGGGACCAAGGTCGACGTGCGGTCGGGCAACGCGATGCCGATCGGCAACATCCCGCTCGGCACGCTGGTCCACAACCTGGAGCTCAAGCCCGGCAAGGGCGGCCAGATGGTGCGGTCGGCCGGGACCTCGGCCCAGATCATGGCCAAGGAAGGCAAGTACACCACCGTCCGCATGCCCTCGGGCGAAATGCGGATGGTGCTGTCGGTCTGCATGGCGACGATCGGGCAGGTCGGCAACGCCGAGCAGAGCAACATCAAGATCGGCAAGGCGGGGCGCTCGCGCTGGCTCAACGTCCGGCCGCAGACCCGCGGCACCGCCATGAACCCGGTCGACCACCCGCACGGCGGCGGCGAGGGGCGCAACAAGGGACGCCACCCGGTGTCGCCCTGGGGATGGCCGACCAAGGGCGCCAAGACCCGCGGCAAGCAGGCCTCCGACCGCCTGATCGTCGCCCGGCGCCGGAAGTAGGGGAGGGGACATGCCTCGATCAGTTCACAAGGGACCGTTCGTGGACGAGCACCTCGCCAAGAAGGTGGACTCGCTCGGCGCCGCCGGCGACCGCCGGGTCATCAAGACCTGGTCCCGCCGGTCCACGATCACTCCCCTGATGGTGGGTCACACCATCGCCGTCCACAACGGCCACAAGTTCGTGCCGGTCTACGTGACCGAGAACATGGTCGGTCACAAGCTCGGCGAGTTCGCTCCGACGCGGACGTTCCGCGGCCACAGCGGCAAGAAGGAGCGAGGGGCGCACTAAGGGGGTCAGGATGGAATCTCGAGCACAGCTTCGGTACTATCGCTCCTCGCCCCGCAAGGTCCGGCTCCTTGCCGACATGGTGCGCGGCCACGAGGTGGAGCCGGCCCTGAGGTCGCTGCGGCTCTCCGACAAGCACGCCGCGCGCGACGTGGCGAAGGTGGTGCGGTCCGCCCTTGCCAACCTGGAGCAGGCCCAGCCGGGCGTCGATGTGGACAAGGTGTTCATCAGCGCCATCACCGTCGACGACGGGCCCCGGATGCGCCGCGGCCGGCCGGCCTCGAAGTGGGTGAGGATGCACCGCATCCTGAGAAGGATGTGCCACATCACGGTCGAGCTCGCGGTGCGGGAATCGTAGGGAGGTCGCAGTGGGACAGAAGACGCATCCGTACGGCTTTCGCCTCGGATACAACAACACCTGGCGGTCGCGGTGGTACGCCGGCGGCGGAGCCTACGCCAACCTGCTCCACGAGGACCTGCAGCTGCGGGACGAGCTCCACCGGCGCCTCGCCAACGCGGCGGTGAGCGCGATCGATGTCGAGCGCGCCGCCAACAAGCTGCGCGTCAACATCCTGTCGGGCCGGCCGGGGATCATCATCGGCCGCAAGGGCGCCGAGGTCGACAAGCTGCGCGATGACCTGATGCGCCGCTACGGCCAGGACATCCACATCAACATCCAGGAGATCCAGCGCCCGGAGATCGACTCGCACCTGATCGCGCAGAACGTGGCGCGCCAGCTCGAGCGGCGCATCGCCTACCGCCGCGCGATGCGGCGGGCGATCGAGAACGCGCTGCGCTTCGGCGCCCAGGGGATCAAGATCCGCTGCGCCGGCCGCCTCAACGGGGCCGAGATCGCGCGCTCCGAGTGGTACCAGCAGGGCCGTCTGCCGCTGCACACCCTCAAGGCGGATATCGACTACGGTTTCGAGACCGCGTTCACCACCTACGGCGTGATCGGCGTCAAGGTCTGGGTGTACCGGGGCGAGCGCTACCGGGCGCGGTCGGTGCGCGGGCGCCTGTAGGAGTCGTGCCATGTTGATGCCGAAGAAGGTCAAGTATCGCAAGCAGCAGCGCGGCAGCAACCGCGGGGTGGCCGAGCGCGGCTCCACGCTGTCGTTCGGTGACTACGCGCTGCAGGCGACCGAGCGGGGCTGGGTCACGGCGCGCCAGATCGAGGCCGCCCGAATCGCGATGACCCGCCACGTCAAGCGCGGCGGCAAGATCTGGATCCGGGTCTTCCCCGACAAGCCGGTCACCAAGAAGCCGCTCGAGACCCGCATGGGCAAGGGCAAGGGGAACCCCGAGGAGTGGGTGGTCGTGGTCAAGCCGGCGCGGATCCTCTACGAGATGGAGGGCGTGACCGAGGAGATCGCCCGCGAGGCGATGCGGCTGGCGGCGCACAAGCTCCCGATCAGGACCCGTTTCGTCAGCAGGGGAGGGTCGCCATGAAGGTGAAGGAGATCCGGGATCGCTCGGACGACGAGCTCCGCAAGCAGCTCGGGGACCTCGAGGAGCAGCTTTTCAAGCTGCGCTTCCAGAAGTCCACGGGCCAGATCGAGAACCCGCAGAAGATCCGTGAGGTACGCAAGGACATCGCCCGCGTGCTGACCGTGATCAACCAGCGGGTCAGCCAGGAGAGGAACCCATGAGCGACGCGACGGCCACCCACCGCAAGGCCACCAAGGTCGGAGTCGTCACCTCCAGCGCCGCCGACAAGTCGGTGGTGGTGAAGGTGGAGAACTTCGTCATGCACCCGCTGTACCACCGGTTCGTGCGGACATCATCGAAGCTCATGGCGCACGACGAGGAGAACACCTGCAACGCCGGCGACCGGGTGCTGATCGAGGAGTGCCGCCCGGTGTCGCGGCGCAAGCGCTGGCGCGTGCGCAGGATCCTCGAGCGCGCGGAGTGAGGGAGGCGACGCCATGATCCAGATGGGAACGATGCTCAACGTGGCGGACAACTCCGGGGCGCGCAAGCTCCAGGCGATCCGCCAGCTGGGTGGGTCCTCGGCGCCCCGCTACGCCGGAATCGGCGACATCATCGTGTGCTCGGTCAAGGAGGCGGCGCCCGACTCGGACATCAAAAAGGGGACGGTCGTCAAGGCGGTCGTGGTGCGAACCAGGATGCGGACCCGGCGGCGCGACGGCTCCTACATCAAGTTCGACGAGAACGCGGCGGTGCTGGTCAATGCCGAGCACGACCCGATCGGCACCCGGGTGTTCGGTCCGGTCGCCCGAGAGCTGCGCGAGCGCCGCTTCATGAAGATCGTGTCGCTGGCGCCGGAAGTGATCTAGGAGGCGTCATGAAGATCAAGAAGGGTGACACCGTCGAGGTCATCTCCGGCAAGGACGCCGGCAAGCGGGGGCGGGTTCTGGTCGTCGATCCCGGCAAGCAGCGGGTGGTGATTGAGGGCGTGCACATGATCAAGCGGCACACCAGGCCCAACCCCCAGCGCCGGGTCCAGGGCGGGATCGTGGAGCGGGAAGCGCCGGTCCACGTCTCGAACGTGATGGTGATCTCACCGGACAGCGGCAAGCCGACCCGGATCGGCTACAAGATCCTCGAGGACGGCCGCAAGGTCCGGGTGGCCAAGACGGACGGCGCGATTCTCGACCGTTAGGAGGGACGATGGCGCGCTTGCTTGAGCTCTACAGAAACGAGGTCTTCCCCAAGCTCCAGAAGGAGTTCGGGCTCACCAACCCGATGCAGGTGCCGAGGCTCACCAAGATCACCTGCAACATCGGCATCGGGGAGGCGTCCCGCAACGCCAAGCTGCTGGACCAGGCGATGGAGCAGCTCACCAACATCACCGGGCAGCGCCCGGTGGTGCGGCGGGCGCGCAAGTCGATCGCCGCGTTCAAGCTGCGGGAAGGCATGCCGGTCGGCGCCAAGGTGACGCTGCGACGGGACCGGATGTACGAGTTCCTCGATCGGCTGATCTCGATCGGGCTGCCCCGGGTCCGCGACTTCCGCGGGGTGAGCCGGAGCTCGTTCGACGGCCGTGGCAGCTACACCCTCGGGATCCGGGACATTCTGATCTTTCCCGAGGTCGACTACCAGAAGGTCGAAGGCACCATGGGCATGAACATCACCATCACCACCTCGGCACCGACCGACGACCAGGCGCACGCGCTCCTGGCCGGCCTCGGCATGCCGTTCACGCGCTCCTAGGAGGCACCGTGGCACGCAAGTCGGCGATCGCGAAGACCGTCAGAAAGCCCAAGTACAAGATCCGCTCCCGCAACCGCTGCCGGGTGTGCGGCCGGCCGCGCGGCTACATGCGGAAGTTCCAGCTGTGCCGGATCTGCTTTCGGAAGCTCGCTCTCGAGGGCTTCCTTCCCGGCGTGACCAAGGCTAGCTGGTGAGGGGGTCGCCATGAGCATGACAGATCCCATCTCCGACATGCTGACCCGGATCCGCAACGCGACCACGGTCCGCCACGACCGGACTGACGTGCCGGCGTCGAAGATGAAGCTGGAGATCGCCAAGATCCTCAAGCAGGAAGGCTTCATCCGGACCTTCAAGCAGCTCGAGGAGGGCCCGCAGGGCATGATCCGCATCTATCTGAAGTACGCCGAGGACGGCGAGCCGGCGATCCACGGCGTGCGGCGGGTTTCGACCCCCGGCCGCCGGGTCTACCGGCGCGCCGACGACCTGCCCAAGGTGCGCAACGGGCTCGGCGTGGCGGTGGTGTCCACCAACCGCGGTGTCCTCACCGACGAGCAGGCGCGGGGCTTGAGGGTCGGCGGCGAGGTGCTGTGCGAGGTCTGGTAGGGAGAACGACATGTCACGAATCGGAAGAAAGCCCATCCAGATCCCGAAGGGGGTCGAGGTCTCGGTCGACGGCCGGGAGGTGCGGGTCAAGGGCCCCAAGGGGACGTTGAGCGTGGGCCTGCTGCCCGGGGTCGAGGCCGCGGTCAAGGACGGCGCCGTCGACCTGAGCCGCAACGATGACGAGCGCCACACCCGGTCGTTTCACGGTCTGCTGCGGGCGCTGCTCGCCAACGCGGTGACCGGGGTGTCCAGCGGCTGGTCCAAGGAGCTCGAGATCGTCGGCATCGGGTACCGCGCGGAGAAGCGGGGCGACGCGGTGGTCTTCAACCTCGGCCACTCGCACCCGATCGACTTCGCGGTCCCCGAGGGGATCCAGATCGACGTCGACGCCAAGGCCAACCGGGTGGCGGTGCGCGGGATCGACCGTCAGCTGGTCGGCCAGGTCGCGGCCGACATCAGGGCCCTGCGGCCACCCGAGCCGTACAAGGGCAAGGGTGTCCGTTACCTGGGTGAGAAGATCCGGTCCAAGGCCGGCAAGCAGGGAGCGACGGCATGAGCCCGATGAATGATCGCAAGCAGCGCCGCGTCAAGATGAAGCGTCGTTACCGGGACGTCATCCGGGGCACCGCGCAGCGGCCGCGCCTGACCGTGTTCCGGAGCCTGAGATACGTGTACGCGCAGGTGATCGACGACGACCGCGGGGTGACGCTGGCCTCGGCGTCGACCGTCGAGAAGGCGACCGCAGGCGACCTGACGTCGACCGGCAGCCTGGCGGCCGGCAAGCGGTTGGGCGCGGTGATCGACGACGACCGCGGGGTGACGCTGGCCTCGGCGTCGACCGTCGAGAAGGCGACCGCAGGCGACCTGACGTCGACCGGCAGCCTGGCGGCCGGCAAGCGGTTGGGCGCGGTGATCGCCGAGCGCGCCAAGGGCCAGGGTATCTCCAGCGTGGTCTTCGACAGGGGCGGCTTCAAGTACCACGGCGTGATTCGCGCCATCGCGGACGGCGCCCGTGAAGCGGGCCTCGAGTTCTGAAGGACGGAACCAAGATGAATCAGCAGACCGAGCTCACCGAGACCGTAGTCCACATCAACCGCGTGGCCAAGGTGGTCAAGGGGGGAAAGAACTTCTCCTTCTCCGCCGTGGTGGTTGCCGGCGACGGCGCCGGGAGCGTGGGCTACGGAACGGGCAAGGCGCGTGAGGTCCCCCCTGCGATCCAGAAGGCCTCCGAGCAGGCGAAGCGCGACATGGTCCGGGTGCCGCTGGTCGGCGGGACCGTGCCCCACCTCGTCTGGGGCCGCTGGGGCGCGACCCGGGTCCTCCTGCGCCCGGCCTCGCCCGGCACCGGGGTGATCGCGGGCGGCGGCGTCCGCGCGGTGATGGAGGGAGCCGGCGTGCAGGACGTCCTCACCAAGATCGTCGGCAGCCGCAACCCCTTCAACGTCGTTCGGGCCACCTTCGATGCGCTCTCGAACCTGATGACCAGCGACCAGGTGCGCCGCCTGCGCGGCACCGAGCCCGGCGGGTCGGCCGAGCTGCCCGAGGACGAGCCGAACGGCGAGCAGCGGGTTGTCCCGGTCGTCCTCGACGACGCGATCGCCGGGGTCGTCGACAAGGAGGGTGAGGCGTCATGACCGCCGAGAAGAAGCCGAAGGCCGGCGCCGACACGGCTGCCGGCGACGACCTGAAGAAGCCGGCCACGAAGGCGGCATCCGACAAGCCGGCGGCGGCCAGGAAGCCGGCCGCCAAGAAGCCGGCCGCGAAGAAGCCGGCCGCCAAGGAGCCGGCAGCCGCGAAGAAGCCGGCGGCCGCCAAGAAGCCGGCCGCGGCCAAGGCCGAGGTCGAGGCGGCGGCGCCGTCGCCCAAGCCGGATCCGGTCGAGGAGCAGCTGGCCGCCCTCGCCAAGCCGGCGGCGAAGAAGGCCGCCGCCAAGAAGGCGAGCACGGCGCGGCTCAGGATCACGCAGGTGCGCAGCCAGATCACGTTTCCCCGCTCCCAGCGCAGGGTGCTCACGGGCCTCGGCCTGGGACGGATCGGAAAGTCGGTGCTGCGCCACGACAACCCCTGCATCCGCGGCATGGTGGCCAAGGTCGCCCACCTGGTGCGGGTCGAGGAAGTGGAGGCTTGACGATGGAACTGCACGATCTCAAGCCGGCGCCGGGCGCCACGCGCAAGAGCCGCAGGGTCGGCCGCGGCCCGGGCTCGGGCTCCGGCAAGACCGCCGGCAAGGGCCACAAGGGTCAGAAGTCGCGCAGCGGCTACTCGCGCCGGTTCGGCTTCGAGGGCGGCCAGATGCCGCTCGTCCGCCGGCTCCCCAAGCGGGGTTTCACCAACAACTTCCGGGTCGAGTTCCAGGTGGTCAACCTGCGCGACCTGGAGCGGGCGTTCGGCGACGGCGACGTGGTCTCGCCCGAGTCGCTGGTCGAAAAGGGGCTCCTCCGCAAGGGCGCCAAGCCGGTCAAGATCCTCGGCAGCGGCGAGCTGACCAAGAAGCTCGCCGTCAAGGCCCACAAGTTCTCGACGACCGCCCAGTCCTCGATCGAGAGGGTCGGCGGAAGCTGTGAGGTGGTGTCGCTGTGATGATCGAGAGCTTCCGCAACATCTATGCGATCCCGGACCTGCGCAAGCGGGTGATCTTCACCTTCGCCCTGCTCGCGGTCTACCGGGTCGGCGCCTTCATCCCGATCCCGGGCGTGGACCCGCTGGCGCTGCAGGAGTTCTTCGAGGCCACCCGCGGAACGGTGCTGGGCTTCCTCAACCTGTTCTCGGGCGGCGCGCTCGGCCGGATGACGATCTTCGCGCTCGGGATCATGCCGTACATCTCGGCGTCGATCATCCTGCAGCTGCTGACCGTGGTCTGGCCGTACCTCGAGAAGCTCTCGAAGGAGGGCGAGCTGGGGCGGCGCAAGATCACCCAGTGGACCCGTTACGGGACGGTCGTGCTGTCGGTGATCCAGTCCCTGGGCATCTCGTTCTTCCTGGAGCGGCAGACCGCCGCCGGCGGGGCGCCGCTGGTGCCCGAGGACCTCCAGGGCTGGGGCTTCCGGCTGCTCACCGTGCTCACCCTGACCACCGGCACCGCGTTCGTGATGTGGCTCGGCGAGCAGATCTCGGAGCGCGGCATCGGCAACGGGATCTCGCTGATCATCTTCGCCGGGATCGTGGTCGGGCTGCCGGCCGCGATCTTCAACACCCTGACCAGCATCAAGACCGGCGCCATGAGCATCCTGACCGTGGTGCTGCTGATCGTCTTCATGGTGCTGGTGGTGGCGGCGATCGTCTACATGGAGCGCGCCCAGCGCCGGATCCCGATCCAGTACGCGAAGCGGGTGGTCGGGCGCCGGGTCTACGGCGGCCAGAGCACCTACCTGCCGCTGCGCCTGAACACCGGCGGCGTGATCCCGGTGATCTTCGCGGCCTCGATCATGTCGTTCCCGCAGACCCTGGGGCAGATGTTCGAGAACCGCTGGCTGCAGCGCATCACCGAGGCCCTCGCCTGGGGCGAGCCGCTCTACAACCTGGTCTACTTCAGCTCGATCATCTTCTTCTGCTACTTCTACACCTCGATCATCTTCAACCCCGAGGACACCGCCGAGAACATGCGCAAGTACGGCGGCTTCATCCCGGGGATCCGCCCCGGCAAGCGGTCGGCCGAGTTCATCGACAAGATCCTCACCCGGATCACGCTGGTCGGCTCGATCTACCTGGCGCTGGTGGCGATCCTGCCCGAGATCCTGATCGCCGGCTTCAAGGTGGCGACCATCCCGGTGGTCGGCCCGTCGCTCGACGCCGTGCTGCCGAAGTGGTTCACCCAGGGCCTCGGCGTGCCGTTCTACTTCGGCGGCACCTCGCTGCTGATCGTGGTTGGCGTGGCCATGGACACCGTGCAGCAGATCGAGTCGCAGCTGGTGATGCGCCACTACGACGGGTTCATGCGGCGCGGCCGGATCCGCGGGAGGCGCGGATGACGGCGACCTACTCGAGCCTGAGCCTGGTGCTGCTCGGACCCCCGGGGTCGGGCAAGACGACGCAGGCGAGGGCGCTGGCCGAGGCCTACGAGCTGCCGCTGATCTCGACGCGGGAGATGCTGAGCGCCGAGGTCGAAAGCGGCACCCCGCTCGGCCGCCAGATCGAGCGCGGGATAAAGCGCGGCGAGCTGGTGAGCGACCGCGTGATGAGCGCCATCATCCTGCACCGTCTCGACCGCAGGGACTGCCGGCGGGGCTTCATCCTCGACGGCTATCCGCGCACCTCCGGCCAGGCGGCCCTGCTCGACGGCATCCTGGCCGAGCTCGGCCGCACCATCGACCGCGTGGTGCTGCTCGATGTGCCCGAGGGCGTGGCGCTCGAGCGGCTCGAGGCGATCGAGGAGGCGGCAGCGGTCCATGAGAGGTTCCAGGTCTGGCGCGACAACGCGCCGGCGCTGGTCGAGTCGTACAGGAATCGAGGCCTGCTGCTGGAGGTCGACGGGAGCGAGCCCGCCGACCGGGTGAGGGAGGCGGTCCTGCAGGCCGTGGGCGCTCCGGTCGGGGCATGATCTTTCTCAAGTCTCCCGCCGAGCTGGACGCCCTCGAGCGTGCCAACCGGGTCGTCCACCGGGTGCTGCAAGCGGTGCAGGCGGCGGCGGCGCCGGGGGTGTCGACGGCGGAGCTCGACGAGCTGGCGGAGGAGACGATCCGGCAGCACGGTGGCGCGCCGGCGTTCAAGGGCTACCGGGGCTTCCCCGCGACGCTGTGCACGTCGATCAACGACGTCATCGTGCACGGCATCCCGAGCCGCGCTGCGCGTCTCGCCGACGGCGACGTCCTCAGCGTCGATTGCGGGGTGCTGCTCGACGGCTTCTACGGCGACGCCGCGACGACCTTCGGGATCGGGCGGGTGACCGCCGAGGCGGCCCGCCTGATGGGCACCGCGCGCCGCTGCCTCGACGACGGGGTGGCGGCGGTGGCGCCGGGCGGGCGGCTCGGCGACGTCGGCGCGGCCGTCCAGGCGCGGGCCGAGGACGCGGGCTTCGGGGTGGTGCGGGAGTTCGTCGGCCACGGCATCGGCCGGGCGCTGCACGAGGACCCGCAGGTGCCGAACTACGGCCTGCCGGGCCACGGCCAGATCCTGAAGCCCGGGCTGGTGATCGCGATCGAGCCGATGATCACCGCCGGCGGCTGGCGAGTCCGGGTCGACTCGGACGGGTGGACAGCGAGGACCGAAGACGGTAAACTCGCCGCCCATTTTGAGTTCTCGGTGGCCGTTACTGCAGATGGCCGCCGAGTGCTCGGTGTGGATGGGGAGTGCTGATGGCCAAGGAAGAGGCGATTGAAGTGGTCGCGACGGTGATCGAGCCCCTCCCGAACGCGATGTTTCGGGTCGAGCTCGAGAACGGTCACGAGGTGCTGGCCCATATCTCGGGCAAGATGCGCAAGCACTTCATTCGGATTCTTCCCGGAGACAAGGTGCTGGTGGAGCTTTCCCCGTACGACCTGAGCCGGGGACGGATCACCTACCGGTACAAGTAGGGGGCGGCGATGAAAGTACGTCCATCGGTGAGACGCATCTGTTCCAAGTGCAAGATCATCCGCCGCCAGGGCGTGGTCCGGGTGATCTGCGAGAACCCGAAGCACAAGCAGCGGCAAGGCTGAGCAGGAGGCGAGACGTGGCACGCATCGCGGGTGTGGACCTGCCGTCGGGCAAGCGCGTGGACATCGGCTTGACCTACATCTACGGGATCGGGCGCAGCCGCGCCAGGAAGATCCTGGAGCGGGCGAACGTCGATGACGGCATCAAGGTCAGAGACCTGTCCGAGGACGAGATCCTGCGCATCCAGCGCGTGATCCAGGAGGAGGGCGGTGTCGAGGGCGATCTCCGCAAGGAGGTCGCGATGAACATCAAGCGCCTCATCGAAACCGGCAGCTATCGGGGGATCCGCCACCGGCGGGGACTGCCGACGCGCGGCCAGCGAACCCACACCAACGCCCGCTCGCGGAAGGGCCCGCGGCGCCAGGCAGTGGCCGGCAAGAAGAAAGCCGGAAAGAAGTAGACGGGAGTTCACGGTATGGCGAAGGAGCGCAAGGCCGTACGGAAGACGCGACGCGAGCGGAAGGTCGTTCCCCACGCCGTCGCGAACATCCACGCCACGTTCAACAACACCATCGTCAGCTTTGCGGACCCGACCGGGCACGTGCTGTGCTGGTCGTCCGGAGGCCGGATCGGGTACAAGGGCTCCCGCAAGGGCACCCCGTACGCGGCCCAGCTGGCGGCCAAGAACGCCGCCGAGCAGGCGCAGGATCACGGCGTCCGCAGCGTCGACGTCCGCGTCAAGGGGCCGGGGCCGGGCCGCGAGTCGGCAATCCGCGCGGTGGCGGCTGCCGGGCTCGACATCCGGAGCATCCGCGACGTGACCCCGATCCCGCACAACGGCTGCCGCCCGCCGAAGCGGCGCCGGGTCTGAAGGAGCGAGCCGTGGCACGATACAGAGGTCCTGTCTGCCGGCTGTGCCGCCGTGAGGGCATGAAGCTCTTCCTCAAGGGCGAGCGCTGCTACAAGGAGAAGTGCGCGATCGAGCGCCGCAACGCCCCGCCGGGCCAGCACGGCGGCATGCGTCGCCGCAAGGTGCGCGCCTACGGGCTCCAGCTGCGCGAGAAGCAGAAGCTGCGCCGGGTGTACGGCATGCTCGAGGGCCAGTTCAGGCGGTCGTTCGCCGAGGCCAATCGGCGCAAGGGCGTCACCGGCGAGACGCTGCTGCAGCTGCTCGAGCTGCGGCTGGACAACGTCGTCTACGCGATCGGCTTCGCGACCTCGCGCAGCCAGGCCCGGCAGCTGGTGCGGCACGGCCACATCCAGGTGAACGGCCGGCGCGTCAACGTCCCCTCCTTCCGGGTGCGCGCGGGCATGCAGATCGGCGTGCTCGAGAGGAGCCGCGGCAACCAGCAGATCAAGGAGGCGATGGAGTTCGCCCAGGGCCGCGGCGTGCCGTCGTGGCTCGAGCTGGACACGGAGACGCTGCAGGGCAAGGTCGTCGAGCTCCCGGTCCGGGAGGACATCAGGGTCCCGATCCAGGAACAGCTCGTCGTCGAGCTCTACTCTCGATAGCTTGGAGGCCGCATGATCTGGCACGAGTTCCAGCGACCATCGCAGGTGCAGCCCGACGAGGAGGAGCGCAGCGACTCGTTCGCGCGCTTCCTCGCGCAACCCTTCGAGCGCGGCTGGGGGACCACCGTCGGCAACGCCCTGCGGCGGGCGCTCCTGTCCTCGATTCCGGGCGGCGCGATCACCGCGGTCAAGATCGAAGGCGCCGACCACGAGTTCTCGGCGGTCGCCGGCGTGGTCGAGGACGTCACCGACATCATCCTCAACCTCAAGAAGATCCCGTTCCGGGTCCACGGCCACGAGCCGGTGTTCCTGAGCCTCGACGCGCAGGGCCCGGGCGAGGTGACCGCCGGCCAGCTCTCCGGCTCCCACCTGGTCGACGTGATCGACCCCAGCGTCCACATCGCGACTCTGTCCGCGGACGGCCAGCTCCAGATGACGGTGCGGGTCGCCTCCGGCCGCGGCTACATCCAGGCCGAGGAGAACCAGACCGCCGACCTCGACGTCGGGTTCATCCCCGTCGACTCGGCGCACTCGCCGGTGCGCAAGGCGAACTTCCGCGTCGAGATGGCGCGGCTCGGCCGCATGACCAACTACGAGCGGCTGGTGGTCGAGGTCTGGACCAACGGCACGATCCGCCCCGAGGAGGCGATGAGCCAGGCCGCGCAGCTCGTCCAGGGCCACCTCGACATCTACAGCCGGCTGGCCGCGATGGAGGACGTGGAGACGCCCGCGCCGTCCGACCGGCCGGTCCGCGAGGAGAGCATCCTCGACACCAGCATCGACTCGCTGGAGCTCTCCATCCGATCGATGAACTGTCTCAAGAACGCCAACATCCGGACGCTGCGCGACCTCGTCAGCCGGTCCGAGCGGCAGATGGTCGAGATCCGCAACTTCGGAGAGAAGTCCCTGAAAGAGGTCCGCGAGAAGCTCGAGACGCTCGGCCTCGGGTTCGGGATGAACCTCGACATCTAGAGAGAAGGAAGACCGATGCGACACCGTGTCCAAGGCCGCAAGCTCGGGCGGACCACCGCCCATCGCAACGCGCTGTTCAGGAACCAGCTGACCGCGCTGTTCACCCATGAGCGGATCATCACCACCGTTGCCAAGGCGAAGGAGCTGCGGCCGCAGGCGGAGCGGATGGTGACCCTCGCCCGCACCGGCTCGCTCGCCGACCGCCGCCAGATCCTGAGGACGGTGCCGGACAAGAACGTCGTGCGCCGGCTGTTCGAGGACATCGCCCCCCGTTTCGCCAACCGCAACGGCGGCTACACCCGGATCATGCGCCTCGGCCGGCGGCGCGGCGACAATGCCGAGCTCGCGATCATCGAGTTCGTGGACTTCGTGCCGGCGAAGCGCGAGCCGGCCGGCGAGGGCAAGGAGAAGGCGTCGCTGATGGACCGCGCCAAGGGGATGTTCGGCGGCGGCGCCAAGGCCGAGAAGGACGAGGCTGCCGAGGCTGGCGAGGCCGTTGACGAGGCAAAGGAGGCCGAGGAGGCCAAGCCCAGCAAGGGCTGAGCGCAGCCGCGAGCCCAGCGGGCAGTCGACGCCGCGCCCGAGGGCGCGGCGTTGTTCGTTGCGGTACCCGTTCCCGTGCCCGTTCCCGTACCCGTTCCCGTGCCCGGGGGGCGAAGCGAGTACGAGGACAGCGCGTCCTGCGGGCGTGCCACTGGTGACACTTTTGGGATGCATCTCTCCGAGTTGCACACACCACGCGGGGGCCCCGAAAGTGTCAGCGGTGGCACCCACGGGGAGCGCGTCCGGAGAATCGGCGCGCAGCGGCTTCGAGGACGGGGCGAACGAGCGGGAACGGGAACGGGAACGGGAACGGGAACGGGAACGGGGACGGGGACGGGCGCGGAAGCGGGCGCGGAAGCGGGCGCGGAAGCGGGGGCGGGAGTCGCCCCTCAGATCCTATCCCCCAGATCCCAGATCCTGGGGGGGCGGGGGGGCGACCAGGTCCGCGAAGCTGACCTTCTCGAGCGCCTCGCGGCGCGAGGCCTCGGCGCCGTGCAGCAGCTCGGCGAGCCTGCCCAGGGCGCCACCGGGCAGGCTCGGGAGCTCGCCGTGCGGGGGCTCGCCGGCGGCGAGCGCCTCGGCGACGCTGAGCAGCCCGGCCTCGCGGCCCGGCACGAAGGCGTTACGGTGGGGACCGGTGACCGCGAGCAGCCCGCCCTCGATCAGGCGATCGGTCGCGAGCTGGATGCTCACGTGCCCGATGCCGAGCGCAGCCTCGATGTCCTGGAGCGTCGCCGGCGGCTCGCCCGCCGCTGCCCGCCGGTAGCACTCGGCGAGGACGGCGGCCGCGGCCGGCGCGGGCGCGACGTCGATCCGGCGCCGGCCCTGGTGCTCGAGCTTGAGCGCGTGGAAGTTCTGGAACACGTACGCGACCTCGGCCCCGATGATGACCACCAGCCAGAACGCGAACAGCGACACCAGGAACAGCACGGCCAGGGTGACCGAGCCGTAGATCAGGTTGAGGTCGGGGAACAGGTGGAGGTACCACACGAAGACCAGCCGCAGCACCTCCAGGCCGGCGGCGGCGACCAGCGCGCCGGCGGCGGCCGCGCCGGGCCAGACGTCGGTGTGGGGCGCGAGCCAGTAGACCATCGTCAGCCCGAGCAGCGGGAGGGCGAGCTGGGCCAGCGACAGCACGGCCCCCTGGCTCGGGGCCCACGGCTGGTGCCTCATCCAGAGCAGGGCGGACCAGCCGAGCCCGATCACCACCGGCCCCCAGAACACCAGCATCGTGAACGAGAACATCTGCTTGGCCAGGCTCCTCCTGCTGGTCACGCTCCAGATCTCGTTGAAGGTGCGCTCGACCAGCTGAAACAGCCGGTAGGCGATCACGATGAAGATCAGCGAGCCGATGTGGCCGAGGGTCGTCGCCCGGTTGACGAACTCGGTGAGGTGCTTCACCAGCGCGGCGTACTGCTCGCTGCCGGGCTGGTAGGGCAGGACGACGGTGGTGATCTCCACCAGCTGGTCGGGGCCGAATGGGAAGAAGGCGCGGAAGAGGGCGGTCGCCGTCGCCAGCAGGGGGACCAGCGACAGCAGCGTGACGTAGGCGAGGGCGGCCGAGCGGTCGACCCCGCGGTCATCGCCGAACTCGCGGCCCACGAAGCTGATGCCGAGCCAGAGGTCCCGCAGCCAGCCCACGGTCAGACCTCGATGACGTCGCCCAGGTCGGGGATCCGCGGCTGCCATCCGAACTCCTCGACCAGCCGCGCGGCGAACGCCTGCTGGGCCTCGTACTCGCCGTGGACCACGCACACCGTGTCGGGCTCCTTGCCGCGGCGGGAGAGCCACGCCACCAGCTCGTCCGCGTCGGCGTGCGCGGACATCCCGGACAGGAGGCGGACGGTCGCTCGGACCGGAACCCACTCGCCGTGGATCTTGACCTCCCGCTCGCCGTCGACGAGCCGGCGCCCCTTGGTGCCCTGCGCCTGGTAGCCGACGAACAGCACGGTGTTCCTGGGATCCGGCAGGCGCAGCTTGAGGTGGTGCAGCACCCGGCCGCCGGTGGCCATGCCCGACGCCGAGATGATGATCGCGGGACCCCGGAGGTCGTTGAGCTTGCGCGACTCGCTCGAGGTCGGAGTGACGCCGAGGTTGGGCGGGAAGATCGGGTTGACCTGCTCGGCGTAGAACTCCCGCATCTCGGCATCGTGCTCGCCCCTGGCCTGGCTGTAGAGCGCCGTGGCCTCGATCGCCATCGGGCTGTCGAGCCAGGTCGGGATCTCGGGCAGCTCGCCCTCGACCACCGCCTCGTGCAGCAGGTAGAGGAGCTCCTGGGTGCGGTCGACGGCGAAGGCGGGGATCACGATCACTCCGCCGCGGGCGAGGCCGGCCCGGACCTCCTCGACGAGCGCGGCGCGGGGGTCGCCGGCGGGATGGCGCCGGTCGCCGTACGTGCTCTCGACGAGCAGCACGTCCGACCCCGGGTAGGGCTCGGGATCGCGCAGGATGGGAACGCCGTGGCGCCCCACGTCGCCCGAGAAGAAGACCGTCCTGCGGCCGCCGTCCCGGGCCTTGGTGTCGAGCTCGACCGCGGCCGCCCCCAGGATGTGCCCCTGCCGGCGAAACCGGAAGCGGATCCCCGGGTGAAGCTCGCGCCAGCTCGCGAACGGCATCGGCTCGAGCAGCTTGAGGGCGGCCATGGCGTCCGCCATGCGGAACAGGGGGAGGGCCGGCGCGTGCTTGGAGTAGCCCTTGCGGTTGGCGTAGCGCGCCTCCTCTTCCTGGATGTTGGCCGCGTCCGGCAGCAGCACCCGCAGCAGGCCGGCGGTCGGCGGGGTGCAGTACACGGGGCCGGAGAACCCCTGCCGGGTGAGCCGCGGCAAGTAGCCGGCGTGGTCGATGTGGGCGTGGGTGAGGATCACGGCTCCGAGCTCGTGCGCCGGTTGGGGCAGCGGCGCCCAGTTGCGGCGCCGATGCTCGGCGGGGCCCTGGAACAGGCCGCAGTCGACCATCGCCGCGTACCGCTTCCACTGCAGGTGGTACTTCGAACCGGTGACGCAGCGCCCGGCGCCGAGGACCGTGATCTCCATGGCTTCTCCCCGCGTCATGGTAGCGCGGGCGTGACTGAAATGGTGCGGGCTGACTGCGTTCCCGTTCCCGCTCCCGTTCCCGATCCCGTTCCCGAGAGGCGAGGCGAGTACGAGGAGGGCGCGTGCTGCGGGCGTGCCATCTTTGGCGATTTCGGGACGACGTTCTTCGTGACCAAGTGCTGGCGACCCGAAATCGCCAAAGGTGGCTCCCTCGGGGAGCGCCTCCGGAGAATCGGCGCGGAGCGTTTTCGAGGACGGAGCGAACGAGCGGGCACGGGCACGGGGACGGGAACGGGGACGGGAACGGGGACGGGAACGGGGACGGGGGCGGGAGCGGGGACGGGGGCGGGCGGGGGCACTTCGCTTTACTCGATCGGGAGTCGCCCGTAGAATGGAGCTGTATCCGAGTTGCGGAGGTGGTCATGACCGGCAAGGAGAAGAAGAGCGTCGACGAGGCCATCGAGCACATGGTCGACGAGGCTGAAGAGGGTCTTACGGCCGTCAAGGAGTCGCTGGCCAAGGCCCACACCGCCATGGACGGCGCCCGCAGCGCGATGCAGGATGCCGGTGGCCGGACCAGGAGCAGGACCGCCGACCTGGCCGAGCGGACCCGCGCCTACCTGGAGGACGCCGGCCGCTACCTGGCCGAGGCCAGGGACGGGATCACCAGGCTCGCCGCGCGGGCTCGCGAGCAGGCCGAGATCCTGTACGCCAGGGCCCGCGAGCAGTACGAGGCGCTGTCGGCGCGCGCCCGGGAGCTGTACGGCAAGCTCAAGGAGAAGATCGCCGAGGTGGACCTCAAGGCGAAGGGCGACCAGGCGCTGGCGTACATCAGGGACAACCCGGGCAAGTCGATACTGATCGCGCTCGCCGTCGGCTTCGTGGTCGGCTACGTCAGCCGGCCGCGCGACTAGGAGCAACCGGAATGGACGACGTGGACGACGACGTGATCGACGACCTGGCCGAGCCCGAGCAGGACGAGGAGGAGAGGCCCGGAGCCGCCGACAGCGTGCGCAGCCTCGACGCCGACGCCATCCTCGACACCCTGGTGCCCCGCTCCATCGACTGGAGGGACACGGTCCGCCGGCATCCCGTCGGCGCGGTGGCGGTGGTCGGCCTGGTGGGGTACCTGGTCGGCCGCACCAAGGGTGCAGCGATCATGGCCGGCATCACCGCCGGGCTGTCCACGGCGATGATGCGCCAGCTGTCCGACGTCTTCGACGGCGACTTCTTCGACTTCTGACGCGCCTCGGCGCCCGTCAGCCCGGGGGGACATCGTGCCGATGACCATCGGGCGCACCTTCTTGCTGTGGCTGCTCGGGGTCCTCATCGTCACCCTCGTGCTGGTGAGCGCCTTGGTGCTGTGGGACGAGCAGCGCGCGCTCGAGGGCGAGCTCGAGAACCAGTCCCGGCTGCTCGCCAAGACGCTCGCGCTGACCGTCGCCGAGGGCGGCTCCCCGGAGTACCTGCGGGTGATCTCGACCGGCGACCTGCGGGCCGGCGAGGTGCGGGCGCCGGACGGCCAGGTGCTGTGGCGCTATGGGCCGCCGCTGGATGAGGCGCTGGCCCTCGACATGTCGCTGCTGCGGGTGGACGAGGCGGTGGAGGTGGGCCGCGGTCCCTGGCAGGGCAGCGACGCCGTCGAGGTGGTCCTGCTGGTGTCGCGGTCGCGCATCGATCGGCAGTTTGCGGGCTCCGCGGTGCGGCTGGTGACCGCGCTCGGCCTGACCCTGGCGCTCGCCCTGGTGGCCGGGCTCTCCCTGGTGGCGAGGGTGGTGGGGCCGCTGCGGGCACTGGCCGACGGGGTGCGGGCCTTCGATGCCGAGCGCCCGCCGAAGCTGCGCGCGGTGTCGACCAGCATCCGCGAGGTGCGGGAGCTCGGCGAGGCGTTCGACGACATGACCCAGCGGCTGGCCGAGCAGCGCCGGTCCCTGACCGCCTCCGAGCGCCGCTACCGGGAGCTGTTCGCGGCCTCGCCGAGCCCGCTGCTCGAGCTCGACGAGGGGCTGGTGATCCGGGGCGCCAACGCCGCGGCGATGGGCTTCCTCGGCTGCGTGCCCGAGGCGGCGGCCGGGCGGTCGGTCACGCGCTACGTCACCGGCATCCCAGAGGACCAGCTGGCCTCGGGCCTGGTTTCAGCCTACCTCGCCGAGGAGGCGGTCATCGAGGCGCGATGGCGGCTGCCCGGCGGCGAGGAGGCGGAGGTCGAGCTCCACGTCCGCCCGGCCGGCGACGACCACTCGCCGGGGCTGCTGATGGCGATCCACGACCTCACGGATCGGGTGCGGCGGCTCGGCGAGCGCTGGCGGCAGACCTTCGACGCGATGGTGGACGGCGTGGCCCTGGTCGACGGCAGCGGCGAGATCGTGCTGGCGAACCAGGCCCTCCAGCTGCACCTGCCGGCGATCCGCCCCGGCCTGCCGGCGCGGCTGATGTCGCCCGAGGCGGGGTGGCGGGTGCTCTCCGGGGGCCGGCTGCTCGACTGCTCGCTGTCGATGCCCGAGGGTCTCGGGAGCTTCATCCTGGTGGCGCGCGACGTCACCGATGCGGCGCGGGCCGAGGCGCGGCTGCGCGAGGCGGACAAGATGCAGGCGGTGGGCACGCTGGCGAGCGGCGTCGCCCACGACTTCAACAACCTGCTCGCAGCCATCCTCCTCCACGTGCGCTGGCTGGAGCGCGACCCCGCGGCGGCCGCCGAGGCCGGGGCCGCGATCCGCGAGCTCGCGGACGAGGGCACCGAGGTGGTGCGGGAGCTGCTGCTGTTCGCCCGCCGGGAGAGCACGCCGCCGCGGACCCTCGATCTCGGGGCGATGGTGGCGGCCCAGGAGAGCGTGCTGCGCCACCTCGTGCCCGAGTCGGTCGAGCTGCGCCTGGAGCTGCCCGACCGGGTGGTCCCGGTGGTCGGCAACCCGGTCGCGTTGCGGCGGGCCCTGCTCAACCTGGTGGTCAACGCCGGTGACGCCGTGCCGGCAGCCGGCGGGTGGGTGAAGGTCGCACTCCTGGCGCAGGGCGGGCGGGCCGTCCTCGAGGTCAGCGACAACGGCCCCGGCGTCCCGGAGGAGTACCGCGGCCGGGTCTTCGAGCCGTTCTTCTCGTCCCGCCGGCACGGCCGCGGCGCCGGCCTGGGCCTGGCCGTGGTCTACGCGATCGTCACCGAGCACGGGGGGGAGATCGAGCTCGAGGAGGGCGCCGGCCCCGGCGCCCGCTTCCTGGTCAGGCTGCCGCTCGGCCGGGAGAGCGACGTCGAGCCGTTGCCGGCCGCCTCCCACGAGGCCGGCGGGATGCCCCCGGCGGCCCGGGTGATGCTGGTCGACGACGACGGGCGCGAGGCGACCCGGATCGTCGAGGCGCTGGCCGGGGCCGGGCTCGAGATCCGGCACGCCACCTCGCTCGCTGCCGCCGCCGCCCTGGTCGGGCAGTGGGCGCCGGCGGCGGCCGTCGCCGTGGCCGAGCTGCCGGACGGCGCCGTCGCGCCGTGGCTGCAGCGTTGGGAGCTGCCGGCGGTGGTCCTGTCGTCGGGCCGCGGCGACCTGGCGCTGCCGCCGACCACGCTCGTGGTCGAGCGGGGGGTGGCGCCCGAGGCGGTGCTGGCCGCGCTGCAGCGGCTGGGTGTGGCGATACTCGCCCGATCCTGAGCCCCCACTGGGACGTCTGGTCCCGCTTCCGCGCCCGGGAGCCGCGAGGCGAGCACGCGGAAAGCGCGTCCTTCGGGCGTGCCATCTTTGGCGATTTCGGGGGCGATGTTCCACCTGAAGAGCGTCTCGAGTCCCGAAATCGCCAAAGGTGGCAACCTCGGGGAGCGCCTCCAGGGTACCGGCGCGAGGTGATCTCGAGGACGGAGCGAACGAGCGGGAACGGGGACGGGGACGGGAACGGGAGCGGGCGCGGGAGCGGGAACGGGAGCGGGCACGGGCACGGGGATGGGCGGGGGCCCCTAACCCCTAATCCCTAATCCCTTTACTGATGGGCGTCACTGTTCCGGCCCCGCGGTCCGGGTTAAGCTGGCGCCGTGGAGACCACACCACGAGCGCCCGGCGCGGGCTGGCGCCGCTACTGGCCGTGGCTCGCGCTGGTCGCGCTGTCGCTGGCGCTCCACCTGTGGGGTCTGGGTGACCGCTCCTTCCACCATGACGAGGCGATCCACGCCCACTCCTCGTACAACCTGCTCAAGAATGGGATCTACCGCTACGACCCCACCTACCACGGCCCGCTGCTCTACTACCTGACCGCCGGAGCCTACGCGCTCGCCGGGGACAGCGACTTTTCGGCCCGGCTGCCGGTCGCGCTCGCCGGAGTGCTGCTGATCGCGGTGGCGTGGAGCCTGCGGCGGCCGTTCGGCGAGCGCGCCGCCTGGTGGACGGGCCTGCTCGCCACGGTTTCGCCGACCACCCTCTACTACGGCCGGTTCCTGCGCCAGGACGTGCTCGTGATGCTGGTCTCCTCGGCCGGCTTCGTCGCCGCCTGGCGGGCGGCGCGCGGGCGGCCCCGGGCGTGGCTGTGGGTCGGGGCCTGGGCGGCGCTGGCCTTCGCGGTGGCCGAGCACGCCTACGTGACCTCGGCGCTGGTCGGCCTGAGCTGGGCGGTGATGGCGGTTGTCGGCGGACCGCGCCGGGCGCTGCCGGGGACGGTCCGCTTCCTCGCCCGCCACCGCTGGGACATCCTCGGCGGCGTGGCGGTCGCGGTGCTGGTCGCGGTGCCGCTCTACACGGTCTTCTTCGCCCACTCCGAGGACTGGTTCTTCCCCGGCAAGGCCATCAGCTACTGGTGGGGCCAGCACTCGATCGCCCGGGTCGCGGGGCCGTGGTGGTACCACCTGCCGCGGCTCGCCCTCTACGAGTTCCTGGCGATCGCGGCCGCCTTCGCCTGGGTCGCGAGGCGGTGGCGCCGGCTGCGGCGGATCGAGCTTTCGCTGCTGGTCTTCGGCGTGCTGTCGGTGGCGATGTACGCCTACCTGCGCGAGAAGGTCGGCTGGCTCGGCGTCCACCAGGTATGGGCGTTCCTGCCCCTGGCCGGGATGCAGCTGGCGCGCACCTTCTCCCCGCGCGGCCGGTGGTGGAGCCGGACGCTGGCCGGCGCGGCCCTGGCCGCGACGGTGGCGGTCAGCGTCGTCGCCAGCTTCGTTCTCGACGAGATCTCGCCCAACCTGCGCCGGGTCGAGAGCCTGATCTACGTCCAGACCTGCCCCGAGCTGAAGGCGGTGGTCGAGGACGGCCTGCGGCTGCACCGCGAGGGCGTGGACCCGGTGGCGGCGGTGGCCGGCGAGTCCGGCTGGCCGCTCACCTGGTACTGGCGGGCCACCCCGGTGTGGTGGGACCTGCCGAAGGCGCCGATGCGGCCGCCCCTGGTGCTCTGCAACCCGGAGCAGGAGGCCGAGGCGCGGCGCCGGCTCGGCCCCGGCTACACCGGGCGGCGGATCCCGCTCCGCGCCTGGTGGCTGATGGAGGACCGCGCGCCGAGCGCGGGCGAGCTGCTGCGCTACGCGCTCAGCCGCGTGCCGTGGAGCCCGATCGGCTCCTCCGACGTGGTCGTGCTGCGCCGCGGCGACGGGCCGGTCTCCTGGAGCCGGCCGGCCGACATCCCGGCGCCGCTCGCCGAGGCGCTGCCGGTGACCGCCGCGCGGGTGGTCGGCGAGGGCTCCCTGATCGAGCCTCGCGGCCTCTCGGTGCGGCCGGATGGGCTGCTGGCGGTGGCCGACGTGCAGCTCTCGACGGTGGTCCGGTTCGCCGCCGACGGCACCCCGGAGCCGGCGGCGCCGCCCTTCGAGCTCAAGCAGCCGGAGGCGGTGGCGTGGACGCCGCAGGGGCTGCTCGCCGTCGCCGACACCTGGGGCCAGCAGCTGCTGCTCTGGGACCCCGCGAGCGGCGCCTCGCGCGCGCTGCCGGTCCCGGGCGAGGGCTGGTACGGCCCGCGCGGGGTAGCGGTGGCCGCCGACGGCACGGTCGCGGTGACCGACACCGGGAACAAGCGGGTGGCGCTGTACAGCGCGGCCGACGGCGAGGCGCGGGCCGTCCTGGTCGGGCGGGAGGGCGCGCAGCCGGGCGAGCTGGTCGAGCCGGTCGGCATCGCCTGGGACGGACCGGATCGGCTGGTGGTGTGCGACACCGGCAACCGGCGGTTGCAGGTGCTCGGCCGCGACGGCGCGGTGCAGGCGGTGGTCCCGCTGCCGGACGCCTGGTCGGAGTTCTACTCCCGGCCGCAGCTCGCCGTGCTGGCGCCCGGCCTGTGGGTGGCCTCGGACACCCCGGGGTCGGCGCTGTGGGTGGTTCGGGAGGGGACGCCCCGCCGGGTCGATCTCGGCGGGCACGAGATCACCCCGACCGGCGTCGCCTTCGGGGCCGGCGCGCTGTACGTCGCCGACCTCGGCGGCAGGGTGTGGGTTTTTGATCTGAAACTGGACAGCTGACGCCGGCCGCTGCGGCCTGCCGAGGCGACCGGGACCCGCGGGAACGGGGGCGAACGCCAATTGTCAAAGGAATTTGAATGTCACCGAACACTCCTTGACGCGGGACCGGGGAGGGAGTGATGCTACTTTCGATGCAGTCCTATTCTGAGCAGCGCGAGTGCTGTCCGCGTGCGCTGTCCGGCGATCGCGCGCGGCGACGCGACGGCGGCTTCACCCTGGTCGAGCTCGTGGTGGTGATGTCGATCGGGATCGGCCTGATGACGGTCGCCCTGCCCAACCTGCTGCGGGCGAAGATCCGGGCGGAGATGCTGAGCCACTCCAAGATGGTGCACCAGGCCGTGGTCGTGTCCCGGATCGGCGCCATCCAGCGCGGCGCCCCGGTCGCGATGTCGCTGGAGGGCATCAGCGACAGCGGCGGCGGCGTGCTCTTCGCCTGGCAGGACTCCAACGGCAACGAGCAGGAGGACGCCGGCGAGCCGCGGGTCGGAGAGTGGCGGGTGCGGCCGCAGTTCCGGGTCGCCCAGGAGACCGCCAACCCGCTGTACCGGCTCGGCGGCGCGGCCGCCCGCCGCGGCGTCGTGTTCCTGCCGTCGGGGGCCGGTCGGGTCAGCGAGGCCGGGGCCGCGGGCATCGGCCAGGGAGGGGTGGTGATCACCGACATCAAGGGCAACCAGCTGCTGCTGCGCGTCCAGGCCGGGACCGGCACCGTGCTCCAGGCGATGTGGGACCCCGTGGCCGGCGACTGGGACTTCAAGTCCACCCGGCACTGGAGGTACTGATGCGCCCATCCCGGATCGCCTCCGACCAACGAGGGTTCTCGCTGCTCGAGCTGCTGGTGGCGCTGCTGATCCTCGGCTTCGTCGCGCTCGGCATCGCCTCGCTGTTCTCGCACGCCCAGCTCACCAACGCCTCGGGGTACGACTACGCGGTGCTCTCGTCCGAGGCCCGGCGGGCGCTCGAGGACCTGCTGGCGACGCCGTTCGACGACCTCGCGCTGGTCGCCACCGCGGGAACCCCCAGGCAGCTGACGACGGCCCGCAGGGGCTTCGACATCCAGTACACCGTCCAGGACTTCCAGGTGCTGACCTGGAACCAGCTCACCAGCCCGCCGTGGCCCGTGCCGGCGACGCCGGCGGAGGCCAACCTGAAGCAGATCACGCTCCGGGTGGCCTCCACCACCCGCTTCCTGACCGGGCGGCGCGAGTTCGTGGTGAGCGCCCTCAAGATCGCGGGGTAGCGGCGATGAGACGCAACGCATCCCAGGGCTTCACGCTGGTCGAGATGGTGGTGACGATCGGTCTGCTGGCGATCGTCTTCATCGGCGTCCTCAACATGCTCGACACCTCGCAGCAGCTGTCGAAGGTGGAGGCGGCGCTGTCCGACACCCAGGAGAACGTGCGCTTCGCCGCCTACCACATCACGCGCACCATCCGGATGACCGGCGGCGGCGACATGCCGTTCGCCCGCGACGACGGCACCTGGGTGTGCGGGCGCATCCAGAACAACGAGAGCGGCAGCGTCGCCACCGACTACGGCAACGTCCAGGTGGCGGCGGGCAGCGACGTCGTGACCCTGCGCGGCTTTTTCGAGGTGGCGCCGTTCTTCACCAACCGCACCGACGTCGACGCCTCGAGCGGCACCGTGACGGTGCGCGAGCTGCGCACCCCGGCGGTCGGGGCCGACGTCATCAACCCGCTCGACGCAGTGCCCAACCCGGCCTCGCTGGTCGGCCGCGGCCTGCTGCTGATGGGCCGCCGCCAGTATGCCGTCGGCGAGGTGGCCTCGGCGGCGATCGTCGATGCCTCGCCGGACCGCCACCTGGTCCTGACCTACGCCGGCGGCAGCGCGCCCTGGCCGTCGCTCAATGCCGACGGCGCGGCGCTCGGCAGCGGCGACCCCGCCTTCGAGGTCTACCGGGTGGGGATCCTCGAGTCCTACACCTACTTCGTGTCGCCGGACTTCGTGCTGCGTCGGGTCGGACCGACTACCGGCGCGGGCGGCGAGCCGGTGGCGGTCAACATCGGCAGCCTGCAGCTCGCCCTCGGCCTCGACACCACCGGCGACGGCATCGTCGACACCTGGGACCCCTCGGCCACCGCGGTCACCGTTGCCGGCTCGCGGCTGATGGCGATGCAGCTCGCGGTGTTCGGCCGCACCCCCTTCGAGGTCAGCGAGTGGCGCGAGCCGGTCGAGACCTTCGCCGGTTTCGACCTCGATCCGGGCCAGGTCAACCGCGGCGCCAAGTGGCGCCGGATGCAGGTGACCGCCAGCCTGCGCAACTTCGTGCTGTGAGGAGCCCGAGATGAGCCCACTTCTTGCGACCGAATGCGGCCCGGCGGCGGCCGCCCGCGAGCGCGGGTCGGCGCTGCTGCTCGCCCTGCTGGTGGCGGTGGTGCTGGTGTTCCTCGGCATGGGGCTGCTGCTGCAGACCTCGCTCGGCCTCGAGGCCTCCGGCACCGACCGCTGGGTGGTCAAGGCCCTGTACGCCGCCGACGCCGGTTGCATGGTCCAGATCAACATGGTGCGGATGGGCCAGATCGGCGCCCCGGGCGCCTTCGTCCTGACCGACGACGCCAACCTGCAGGGCCTGCTGCGCGGCCAGTTCAACGTCGCGCTCAGCGAGTTCTGCGAGACCGAGCCGGCGGGGCCGATCCTCGACGACGACGGCGACCCGCTGCCCTACGAGTACCCGGCGTTCATGATGCGCAACTTCCACTTTCGCAGCGATGCCGAGCGCGCGCTCGGCGGGCTCGCCGGGCTGACCCGGGCCGCGGTGGAGGTGGACATGACCGCCTTCCCCTTCACCGAGGACCAGTTCGTGCCCTTGATCGCGTGTTTCCGTTGAGCGGAGCGAGGGGGTCGAGATGAGACATTCCCGGGCCACGACGTGTCTGGTGCTGGCCGCGGTGCTGCTGGCGGCAGGCTGGGCCGGCGCCGACGATCGGGACTTCCTGCGCGAGCGCGCCGCTCCGCCGAACCTGGTGTTCATCCTCGACACCTCGGGGTCGATGGTGGGCACCACCGAGGTCGTCGCGCTGCCCTCGGAAGGCGGGATCGTGCCGTTCGGCATGCTGCCGGGCGGCGGTGACGACCCCTACTCGCGCATGGGCGTCGCCAAGGCGGTGCTGCGCCAGTTCCTGGTCACCATCACCGAGGCCAACTACGCGCTCGCCGGCTACGCCCAGGAGCTGCCGGCCGCGTCGAACGCGGTGCCGGCCAAGCACTGGGTCTACCAGGCGATGGGCGGCGACCGCTTCGGCATGGTCGAGCCGCAGTACGCGTTCCGGATCGGCTGGTCCGAGACCTGGGATGGCACCCAGCTGGTCAACCCGGCGGACGTCACCCGGCACTTCATGATCGGCTTCAACCCCTACTTCAGCCCCGACCCCGCAGACCCGGGCTACGTGCTGCCGAGCCAGCGCTACGGGCCGGAGCGGGCATACGACGTCGGTCCGACCGACCCCGACACCGGGCTGCCGCGGTTCGCCTACGACACCATGCCGGTCTACTTCGGCAACTGCCTGATCGACGACAAGGGCACGCCCGACGACCCGGCCGACGACGAGACGATCTGCCTCGACCGGGTGTTCCCGTTCTACGCGACCGGCGAGCGGGACGCAGCCAACAACCTGATCACCGAGATGTGGGACTACACCTTCGACCGCTGCGACCCGAACGACCCGGTGTGGGACCGCGACGGCACGCCCGGCCCCGACGCCGACGCCTGCGAGCAGGCCTGGGAGGAGCCGGTGCCGCCCGGCCGGCTGATCCAGTGGCGCCGGCGCGTCCACCTCGAGATGCCGACCCTGAGCTCGATCGGCGACCCCAACCACCCGCTCGGCATCGACCTCGCCGGAGCGCCGATCGGCAACCGCGCGGTGGCGGACGCCATCGACGACGACTACGACCTCGACGGCTCGGCCGACGCCGATCTCGACGGCAACGAGACCAGCGACTGGCTGCTGTTCATCGACTCGGTCGAGCAGCGCAGCGGCCGCAACTGCGACCTGCCGGCATCGCTGCCGACCTGGACCCCGACCCCGACCAACACGGCGACCTTTACGAATACGCCGACCGACACGCCGACCCGGACCTTCACGCCGACCAGCACGGCGACGCCGACCGACACGCCGACCAACACGGCGACCTTCACGCGGACGTACACGCCGACCATCACGGACACGCCGACCCGGACCTTCACGCCGACCAACACGGCGACGATCACGCCGACCCGGACCCCGACCAACACCGCGACGATCACCAACACGCCGACGATCACGCCGACCTTCACCCGAACGAACACGCCGTCGAACACGGCGACGATCACGCCGACCCGGACGCCGACCAACACGCCGACGGCGACCGGCACCCTGACGCCGACCAACACCCCGACCATCACCCGGACGCCGACGATCACCAACACGCCGACCCGGACCTACACGCCGTCGAACACGGCGACGATCACGCCGACCCGGACCCCGACCAACACGGCGACGATCACGCCGACGTTCACGCGGACCAACACGGCGACGATCACGCCGACGTTCACCCGGACCAACACGCCGACCAACACGGCGACGATCACGCCGACCCGGACCCCGACCAACACGGCGACGATCACGCCGACCTTCACCCCGTCCAACACGCCGACGCGGACGAGCACGCCGTCGAACACGCCGACCAACACCCGCACCAACACGCCGAGCAACACGCCGACCAACACGCCGACCAACACCCGCACCAACACGCCGACCAACACGCCGACCGACACTCCGACCAACACGCCGACCAACACGCCGACCTTCACGCCGACGCGGACGTTCACGCCGACGCGGACGTTCACGCCGACGCCCGAGCAGTAGGGGGGATGCCATGACACGCCTGATGCAGCGAAGGAGATTGCACCCCTCGGCTCTCGCCGGCCGCGGCGGATCGGCTGGCCGGTGGGCGGCGGCGGCCTGCGGCCTGTTGCTGGCGATGGCCGCCGGCCCGGCCACGCTCGAGGCGCAGTTCTTCCCGACCGCGCCTCCCACCGAGATCTTCACCGACGACTTCGACCCGGCGGGCGCGCTCAACGCGATCCCGGGCTGGACCCGCATGCGATGGGGGACCAGCACCACGGCGACGCGCTGGTATCCGGACAACACCTCGATCTCGTGCGCCCGCAACTGGGACTGGCACGTCAAGGAGCAGTACTCGAGCGGCACCCGGTCGAGCGTGCTGGTGATCGACCAGTCGCTGCCCGGCAACCCCGCCTACGACCCCGCCCAGTGGCAGAACATCCGCTTCGAGGTCGACTTCCGGGCGAACACCCAGACCAACTCCCTCGGGGTCGTCTGGGGCGGCTCGCCGTCGGGCACCAACCCGGTGCAGAACGGCTATCTGTTCTACGTCCAGAACTTTCCCACGCGGAACGAGGCGCTTGCCGGCCAGCGCGCCCGCTGGACCCTGATCAAGCGGCTCGGCGGCACCAACACGACCATCGGCACCGGGTCGATCGAGCTCGACCCGGGCAACGACGAGCTGCTGACCCTCTACGAGGACCAGTGCTACCAGCTGCGGATCGACTTCTTCTGCGGCAACCTGCGGGCCCAGGCCCGGCGCTTCAACTGCTCCGACCCCGACACCTGCTCGTTCATCGACTGCGGCGGCGAGTGGTGCACGATCGCCGAGTGGACCGACACCTCGGGCGCGCCGCTCGCTCCCGGCTTCGCCGGCCTGTGGACGGGCACCACCAGCAGCACCAATCCGGTCCGCTTCGACAACGTCCGGGTCTCGAGCTGGGGCGACAACTGCTACCAGGTGTGCGGCGAGTGGTCTCCCTGGACCGACGACTGGGACCCCGACTCGACCGGCGCCGAGGGCCGGCAGGCGCTCGAGTTCAAGCTACTGTTCGAGGGCGCGCTGCTCGACTACACCTACGGCCGGGGGCCGACCTACGAGATCGACCTCGACGTCCACAACCCGTCAGCCATCGAGCCCGGCAACGTGACCCTCAACGGCTTCTGCAACGGCTGGAACCTGCTCGTCGACCTGCCGCCGCCTGCCTCCCCGAGCAACTTCGCCGAGGTGGCGATGGTGCTCGAGCCGATGGCCTCGGCGGTTGACCTGGTCAACGACGGCTCGGGCCTGTCGTGGCAGGACAGCTTCGACACCGACCCGATGAGCCCGACCTACGACCCGATCCCGATGCTGACCCGCGGCACCACCCCGATCGCCAACTCGCTGATGGATGCCTACGACTGGTACCAGGATTCGATCACGACCGGGCTGTGGTCCAACGACCCGCTGGCGGCGTGCCGGCTGTGGTACGTGGTGTTCATCACCGACGGCGAGGAGAGCTGCGGCCTCAACGCCTGCGACCCCGACCAGGCGGCCTGGAAGTTCAAGCTGCCCGACTTCGGCGAGCCGGTGAAGGTGTTCATGATCGGCTTCTCCGAGGAGTTCGATCCGATGAACCCGTCACCGCTGCAGTGCGTGTCGCAGATCACCGACGGCCAGTTCTTCGCGGCCACCAACGCCTCCCAGCTGAGCGACGCGCTGTACGACGTCATCAACCGGATGGACGAGGGCGACCGCTCGTTCGTCCCGTTCAAGGTGTCGCCGCCGCCGTCGAGCGCCGGCAGCGTCGGCGACGTCAGGGACTACCTGGCGCTGTTCCCGCTGTTCGTGCCGCAGCAGGACGAGTCGCTGTGGACCGGCAACCTGTACGCCTTCAAGATCAACAACCAGAACCCGACGCTGCCGGTGACCGGTGACTGCCAGATCGACCTCGGCGCGGTGGAGTGGGACGCCGCCACCTCGCTGACCGCCCAGCTGGCGTTGCCGACGCCGGCCCGCGAGGTCTACATCGGTACCGAGTCGGCATCGGTGTGGACCCGCCACGGGATCGAGGAGGTGGGCACCAACGCCCTGATCCGGGCCGACTTCAAGGATGCCCTCGGCCTGCCATCCCTGCCGTCCGACCTCGAGACCCAGGAGATCGTCAACTTCATCCGCGACATCTGGGCCAACCCGATGAGCCTCGACCCGGCGCCCCAGAACCCGCCGCGGCCGACCGGCTACTCGGTGCTCGGCGACATCTTCCACTCGCAGCCGGTGATCGTGAACCCGCCCAACACCTCGATGTTCTTCTACGACTACGGTTACGTGCAGGGGGGCGAGGCCGGGGCGCACAACTACGAGCTGTTCATGAACGAGCACGCCAACCGCCGGCGGGTTGCCCTGGCCGGCGCCAACGACGGCATGATCCACGCCTTCGACTCCGGCTTTTATGACCGCGACGACGGCGGCACCTACGACAACCAGCACGACCTCGGCACCGGCGTCGAGCTCTTCGCCTACGTGCCGCAGGCGGTGATGGACAAGCTGTGGGTCATGACCTACGGCACCGAGCAGCAGTACCTTGTGGACGGTCACATCGCCACCGGCGACGTCTTCATCTCGCCCGACGGCGGCGTCAGCCCGCGGGAGTGGCGGACCGTGGCCCTCGCCACGATGCGGCGCGGCGGCCGGGGCGTGGTCGCCCTCGACATCACCCAGCCCGACCCGACCTCGGGCTCCCCGGACTTCCTGCCTGACGAGAGCGTGATGCCCGGCTGCGACACCGGCCTGACCGGCAACTGCTCGGCCGAGTACCCGCGCCTGATGTGGGAGTTCCTGGACGAAAGCGACGACGATGCCAACTGCCCGGTCGGCATGACCGGTGACGAGTGCGCGCCCTACTGGGACCTCGGCTGGACCTGGTCGAAGCCGGCGATCGCCAGGATCGCCATCTACAACGCCGGGACGCCCAGCAATCCCGACGACACCTTCGTGGCCTTCTTCGGCGGCGGCTGGGACAAGCAGGAGTCCGACCTGACCGGCAACTTCGTCTACGGCGTCGACATCGAAACCGGCGCCGTGGTCTACAAGGAGCCGATCGGCGTGTCGGTGCCCGGCAGCTTCGCCGCGCTCGACTCCGACCTCGACGGCTTCCACGACCGGATCTACTTCGGCGACTCGAACGGCAGCCTGTGGCGGATCGGCTATCCGGCGCCGAACGACTCCGGGTCGACCGGGGTCGGCGCCGCCACCCTGACCCGGATCTTCGACTTCCGCGCCGACTTCGCGGCTCGCCAGCAGTTCTTCATGCGGCCGATCATCGTGCCCGCGTTCTTCGACGGCTCGGCCTACACCTGGGCGATCACGCTGGGGGCGGGCGACCGTGCCAACCTCCAGCTCGAGAACGGCGACATCAGCGCCTACTACTTCGTGCTCGACGTCGGCGACGACGTCACCCGCACCGCGGGCAACCTGCTCGGCCTCGACTACTCGGCGCTCTCCGGCGACTTCGGGTGCGCCACCAACGCCCTCGACCCGGTCAACGGCTACTACGGCTGGTACATGACGATGCGGCCCGACGAGCGGACGACCTTCGAGTCCACCGTGGTCAGCGGCCACGTCCTGTTCTCGACCTTCGAGCCGGGCGACGATCTGATCGCCATGAACCCGCCGGACCTCTGCCCCGGTGGTGGTGGCGGTGGTGGCGGCGGCGGTGGTGGCGGCGGTGGCGAGCCGGACCCCGACGCCCCGATCTGCCGCGCCGCCGGCATCGGCCGGGTGTACGACCTGTGGTTCCAGTGCGGCAACGGCACCACGACCGAGTTCAACCAGTTCATCACCGGCAACACCGGCTACACCATCAGCGGGACCAGCTACGTGACCTTCACGCCGGACATCCCGATCCCCGGCTACACCCAGGAGTTCCTCAACCCCACCGGGTATACTGTGACCAACTGGCGTCAGGAGTAATGCCGTGAAACGTGCCCTCGTGCTCGTGGTGGCGATCGTCCTGGTGGGGCTGTCGGCGGCGGCGCTCGAGATCCGGCTGCGCGACGGCACCGTCTTCGAGGCGGCGAGCTACACCGTCACCGGGTCGTACCTGATGGTGACCCTGCCCAGCGGCCGGCAGGTGGCCTACGACGTGGCCGACGTCGACCTCGAGGCGCTGCGCGCCGCCGAGGGGCGGGCCGAGGAGGCGGCGGCGCCCCCGCCGGTCGCTCCTGACCTCGCGGGGTCGCGGGGGCTGGCGATGCCGCCGGCGGAGGCGAAGACCGGGGGCATTGCCATCACCGACCAGGACGTCACCCACACCTGGCAGCAGCGCGGCGAGGCCGGCGAGGAGGCCGAGGAGGGCGCTGCGGAGGAGGCCGGCGCCGCGCCGGGTCCGCCTCCCGGGTTCCAGCAGGGCGGCGGGGTGGTGATCAACAACCTCAGGGTGACGCCCCAGGGCGAGAACCGCTGGGTGGTCGAGGGTGACGTGGTGAACCGGACCGCGCTCCCGGTGAGCAGCGTGCGGGTCCAGCTGCAGACCATCGCCGCCGCCGGCGAGGCGCCCTGGAGCGCCGAGGTGGCGGTCACCAACCTGCTGCCGCCCGACGAGACCGCGGTGTTCACCCACTCGTTCAGCGCGCCCAAGCCCGAGAACAGCGCCCACCCCGACATGCGCGCGACCGTGCTGTGGGTCCAGATGCAGCCGCCCAGCCAGCCGGTGCGGCCACCCGCCGGCAGAATGCCGGGCCCGGTCGGTCCGGTGCCGACGCCCGAGGTGTGATGGCGCGAATCCTGCGGCCGCTGCTGGCGATCGCGGCGCTGCTCGTGGTTGCCGTGGTCGCCGTGCTGGCGCTGCGGTCGTGCCGGGGGCCCGCGCCGCCGGCGACACCGGCGGCGAGCTTCAGCGCCTCCGACGTGCCGGTCGAGTCGCCGGACCTCCCGCTCGAGGTCACGACGGTGCGCGGCGAGCTGCACGACGGGTACATGGACTGGGCGTGCCTGGTCCGCTGCAAGGATCCTGGCGGCTGCAGCGCCGACCTGCGGGCAACCGTCCACTACCGCTCCGCCGGCGCCGACGAGCAGATGACCCTGTCAGGGCCGATCGACGTGCCGATCGGCGCCCGGGTCCGCCTGGGCGGCGTCCAGCGGCCGCCGCGCCGGGTCGACAGCGTCGAGCGGGTCACCATCCGGGTCGTGCGGTCCTTCGCCCCCGGCGACCCGGTGCCGACGCCGGAGATCTGACGCCCCCGACCGCCCAGGATCTAGGATCTGGGGGCGAGGATCTAGGGCCACCCTCCCGCTTTAGTTCCCTGTGCCCGCCTCCGCGCCCGCTTCCGCACCCGCTTCCGTATCCGCCCCCGTTCCCGTTCCCGTTCCCGTTCCGGCTCGTTCGCTCCGTCCTCGAGAACGCTTCGCGCCCTCGCCCTGAAGCCGCTCCCCGAGGGAGCCACCTTTGGCGATTTCGGGTCTCGAGCACGCCTTGAGGGGGAACGTCGTCCCGAAATCGCCAAAGATGGCACGCCCGCACGACGCCCTCTTCTCGTGTTCGCCTCGGCTCCCGGGAACGGGAACGAGACGTCGCCGTCACCGTGCGTCGCGCCGCGGCCGCTGGTTGGCGGCGAGCACCCGCTTGCGGACGCGGACGGACGTCGGCGTCACCTCGGCCAGCTCGTCGTGGTCGATCCACTCCAGCGCCCGGTCGAGGGTCATCTGGCGCGGCGGCGCCAGCCGCAGCGCCTCGTCGGCGACCGAGGCGCGCATGTTGGTCAGCTTCTTCTCGCGGGTGACGTTGACGTCGAGGTCGTTGTCACGCGCGTTCTCACCGACGATCATCCCCTCGTAGACATCGACGCCGGGGCCGACGAACAGGGTCCCGCGCGGCTCCAGGTGGTAGAGCGCGTAGGTCGTGGTGCGGCCAGCGCGGTCCGCAACCAGGGCGCCGGTGGCGCGGCCTGCGATCGGGCCCTGCCACGGCTCCCAGCCGTCGAACAGGTGGTTGAGGATGCCGGTGCCGCGGGTGTCGGTGAGGAACTCGGACCGGAAGCCGATCAGGCCGCGCGACGGGATCCGGAACGCCATCCGGACCCGGCCGTGCCCCGGGTTGTGCATCTCCGTCAGGACGCCGCGCCGGCCTCCCAGCTTCTCGGTGACGATGCCGACGTGCTCGTCCGGGCAGTCGACCTGCACCACCTCCATGGGCTCGTGGGCGACGCCGCCGACGTCGCGGACGACGACCTCCGGCCGGGACACCGACATCTCGTAGCCCTCGCGGCGCATGGTCTCGATCAGGATCGCCAGCTGCAGCTCGCCCCGCCCCATCACCGTGAAGGCGTCGTTGGCCGGGATCTCGAGGCGGATCGCGACGTTGTGGAGGGCCTCCTTCTCGAGGCGGGAGCGGATCTGGCGGGCGGTCACGAACTGGCCCTCGCGGCCGCCGAGCGGCGAGGTGTTGGCCGAGAAGACCATCGCCATGGTCGGCTCGTCGACCGCGATCCGCGGCAGCGGCCGGGGGTCCTCCGGGTCGACCAGGGAGTCGCCGATCGCCACCTCGTCGAGGCCGGCCAGCGCGACGATGTCGCCGGCGGTCGCCAGCTCCACCTCGACCCGGTCGAGGCCTTCGTGGGTGTAGACGGTCCCGACCCGGGCCCTGACGATCCCCTCCTCGCGGGCGAGGGCGACGGTCGAGCTGGCGCGCAGGGTGCCGTTGACGATCCGCCCGACCGCCAGCCGGCCGAGGTAGTCGGAGTAGTCGAGGTTGGTGACCAGCAGCTGGAGCGGGGCCGCCGGGTCGCCGGCGGGCGCCGGAAGGGCGCTCAGGATCTGGTCGAACAGCGGCTTCAGGTTGCCGAGCTCGCCCTCGATGCCGCGCCGGCACAGCCCCTTGCGGGCGTCGGTGCTAAACACCGGAAAGTCGAGCTGGTGCTCGCTGGCGTCGAGGTCGATGAACAGGTCGTAGACCTCATCGAGGACCTTGCCGGGGCGGGCGTCGGGGCGGTCGATCTTGTTGAGCACGACGATCGGCGGCAGCCCGAGCTGCAGCGCCTTGGACAGCACGAACCGGGTCTGCGGCAGCGGCCCCTCGGCGGCGTCGACCAGCAGCAGCACGCCGTCCACCATCTGCAGGGTGCGCTCGACCTCGCCGCCGAAGTCGGCATGGCCGGGCGTGTCGACGATGTTGATCTTGATCCCGGCATAGCGCACCGAGGTGTTCTTGGCGAGGATCGTGATGCCGCGCTCGCGCTCGAGGTCGCCCGAGTCCATGACCCGCTCGGCGACCCGCTCGTTGCTCCGGAAGGTGCCGCTCTGCCAGAGCATGGCGTCGACCAGGGTGGTCTTGCCGTGATCGACGTGAGCGATGATCGCGAGGTTGCGGAAGGGCGGCTGCGGCACGCTTCGCTCCGGGCCCGAGCGGCGGGGCCCGTTCTTGTAGCACTCGCGCCGTCCGCCGTCAATCGCCGGCCCGGCGCGGCGCCGGCGCCAGCCGGTGGGCGAACCAGAGCCGGCCCGGTATGATGGCAGGATCGCGGCGCTGGGCGCCGGGAGGTGGCATGGCCGACAGCCGGTTCGCCCTGGTCGATCGCCTGGAAGGGGCCAGCGAGTGGCGCCACCGCGACAACGGCCTGACCCTGCTGGTGTGGCCGACCCCGGTTGCCCCGGTCGTCGGCTTCGGGATCGTCTACCGGGTGGGGTCGCGGCATGAGGGAACCGGCCACACCGGCGCCACCCACATCCTCGAGCACCTGATGTTCAAGGGATCGCGCCGGTTCAACCGGGAGAGCGGGACCGAGATCGCGCGCGTGCTGCACCGGGTCGGCGCCAGCTTCAACGCCACCACCTGGCTCGACCGGACCAGCTACTACGAGGTGCTGCCGGTGGAGCACCTGCCGCTCGCAGTCGACGTCGAGGCCGACCGGATGCGCGGCGCGCTGGTCCGCGACTGTGACCTCGAGAGCGAGCGCACCGTGGTGCTCAACGAGCTCGAGATGGGGGAGAACGAGCCGTTCGAGCTGCTGATGAGGGGCGCCTTTGCCCAGGCCTACCTCGAGCACCCCTACCGCCACCCGACCATCGGCTGGCGCGGCGACGTCGAGTCGATGACCGGCGACGTGCTGCGCCGCTTCTACGACACCTACTACCACCCCGACAACGCCGTCGCGCTGGTGGTCGGGGACATCGACGAGGCCCGCGCCCTGACCGAGGTCGGGCGCGGCTTCGGCGGCCTGCCGCCGGCGCCGGCGCCGGTTCCCGCCGTCGCGATCACCGAGAGCGAGCAGCGGGGCGAGCGCCGGTTCGAGATCCGGCGCGCCGGCGAGCTCGGCAACCTGGTGCTGACCTGGCACATCCCGCACGGCACCCACCGCGACCTGCCGGCGCTGTCGGTGCTGGCCCAGGTGCTGGCCGACGGCGTCACCTCCCGCCTCCACCGCCGGCTGGTGGAGACCAACCGCTGCCTCGGCGTCCACGCCTACGCGCTCGAGCTCCACGACCCGGGCGTGCTCCAGATCGCGGCGTCGCTCGCGCCGGGCGTCGAGCACCGCGAGGTGGAGGACGCCATCCGCGAGGAGGTTGCCGCCGCCGGGCAGGCACCGCCGGGCGCCGACGAGCTGGCGCGGGCCAAGGTCCAGATGCGCACCGACCTCGCCTTCCACCGCTCGTCGCCGGCCCAGATCCTGTCCGGCCTCACCGAGTCGGTGGCGATGGGCGACTGGCGGCGGTTCCCGCGCGAGCTCGAGCTGGTGACGGCGGTTGCCGCCGAGGACGTGGCCCGGGTCGCGGGCGACTACCTGACCGACCAGCGGCTGACCACCGGGTGGTTCGTGCCGGAGGCCCCGGGCGGCGGCGCTCGCGCCGGGTCGCCGCAGCCCCGCCCGTGTCACCTGCGGGCGCCGTTCGCCGAGCGGGTGGCGGTGCGCGACCACCGCTCGGGCGCCAGGATCGCGGTGCTCACCAACCGCCACGCACCGACCGTGACTGTGACCGGTACCCTGCAGGCGGGCCTGGCATGCGCGGCGGACGGCCGCTGGAGCGTGCCCGGCCTGACCGCCGCGATGCTCGACAGGGGGACCCGGCGCTTCGACCGGATGGGCCTCGCCCGTGAGCTCGAGGACCATGGCCTCCAGCTGACGGTCAGCGCCTCGGGAAGCGCGCCCACCACCGTGTCCTTCTCGGCCCAGGCCCTGGCCGAGGAGTTGCCCCGGGTCGTCGACCTCCTGCTCGAGGTCCTGCAGCATCCGACCTTCCCGGCCGAGGAGCTGGAGAAGCTGCGTGAGCGGGTCCTCGGCGCCCTGGTGCGGGAGCGCGAGGAGACCCACGCGCTCGCCTACGCCGCGCTGATCAGGCAGCTCTACCCGGAGGGCCACCCGCTGCACAAGCGGGCGATCGAGGCGCGCGAGCGCGAGGTGCTCGGGGTGACCTGCGACGACCTGGCCGCATTCCACGCCGCGGCCTACGGCCCGGCGACGGTCGCGCTGGCGGTGGTGGGCGACGTCGAGGCGAACGAGGTGATCGCGCGCTTCGGCGAGGCGTTCGACCGCTGGCGGGGCGCGGCCGTCGAGCCGGCGGCCTTCCCCGCGGCGGAGCCATCAGGGGGCGGCGATCAGCGCATCGAGGTGGCGGACCGGCCCAATCTCGACGTCTTCCTGGGCCACCGAGGCGAGCTGCTGCGCGGCGATCCCGACCATCCGGCGGCGATCCTCGCCAACGCCTGCCTGGGCCAGTCGACGCTGACCTCGCGGCTCGGGCTGGCGGTGAGGGACCAAGCCGGCCTCAGCTACGGCATCTACTCCCGCTTCTTCGGCACCCTGCGCATGGCCGGGCCGTGGGCGATCTCGCTGTCAGTGGCCGGCGACAACCTGGACCGGGCGGTGGCCCTGACGCGAGAGGTGCTTGCCGGCTATGCCGCTGCCGGGCCGACCGAGGAGGAGCTGGCCGACGAGCGGCTCGCCCAGGCCGGCGCCTATCGGGTCGGCCTGGCCACCAACGGCGGCGTCGCCCGCGAGCTGGTGGCGGCGCTGACGGCGGGCGAGGCGGTGGCCTCGCTCGACCACTACCCCGAGCGGCTGCTCGAGGTGACGCGCGAGGAGGTGGTGGCCGCAATCCGGCGCCACCTCCACCCCGAGCGGGTGGTGGTCGCCGCTGCCGGGACCCTGCCCCCGCTCCCGCCGCCGGAGAGGATCTAGGATCTGGGGGATAGGGGATAGCGCCCCCGCCCGCCCGCTTCCGCAAGGCGAGGCGAGCACAAGCAGATCGCGTCCTGCGGGCGTGCCACTGGTGACACGTTCGGGGCCGCGTCTCTCCGGGTTGCACACACCGCGCGGGGACCCCAAAAGTGTCAGCGGTGGCACCCACGGGGAGCGCTTCCAGAGCATCGGCGCGAAGCGAACTCGAGGACGGAGCGAGCGAGCGGGGACGGGCGCGGAAGCCGATGCGGAAGCGGAGTGGCTCGGGAACGGGAACGGGAACGGGGACGGGTGACCCCTATCCCGTAGATCCCAGATCCTAGCCCCTGGATCCTGCTGTCTGCGACCTCACTCCCAGTCCACCACCAGATGGTGCAGGGCGCACGGCAGCTGCGGCCGCAGCTGCTCGTCGAGGAAGCGCTCCACCTCGCGCAGCCGCTGACGCCGCGAGGCGTGCAGCAGCACCAGGTGGCGGCATTGCAGGTGCCCGGCCACCGCGAGCAGGTCCTCGAGATGCATGTGGCCGAAGCGGACGGCCCGCTCGCGGTCGGCCGGCCGGAAGAACGAGCACTCCACCAGCAGGACCTCGGCGGCGAGCACCTCGGGGGCGCTCCGGAACAGGCCGGGCCCGCTGTCGGCACAGTAGGCCAGCAGGTCGACCCGGCGCTCGTCGGTGACCGGCAGCCCGGCGCGCCGGCGGCGCGCGATCTCGTCCCCGGCCAGGCCGCTGAGCTCCGCCAGCAGGCGCTGCGTGCGCCAGGTGACGCGACAGCCCAACGTCGGCACCCAGTGGTCGGTGGCGAAGAAGCCGAGCTCGATGTCGGGGCGCACGCCCCGGCGGTCGCCGGCGGCCACCGCGACGACGTCGACGCCGTAGGGCCGGCCCCCCTCGAGCCGGGCCAGGGTCTCGAGCAGGGCCTGCAGCTGGCCCGCGATCTCGGCCGGGGCGATGACGGTGCCCGGTCCCATCGAGTTGAGGTAGCGCTGGCTGGCCCAGTAGCCGAGGCCGCCGATGTGGTCCATGTGGCCGTGGCTGACCAGCAGCGTGCTCATCGGCGCCAGCGCCCGGTGCGGGCGCCCGCCCTCGAGGGCGAGCCGCAACTGGGGCAGCAGGACGAGCGTGCCCTCGCCGGCGCGGGAGCCGCCCGCGATCGTCAGCGCGCCCCACGAGGTGTCGAGTGCCAGGGTGCGCAGGCTCATGGCATCCGTCAGCCGCTGACCCGGACCAGGAACACCGTGGCGGTAGCGTCCTTGGACGGCAGGTCGAAGCGCAGCGTCCAGTCGCTGTTCGCCGGCAGCTCGCGGTCGAAGGTCTGGGACCCCCGAAGCGCGCCCTCGCCGTCGCGCAGGGCCGCCGTGATCGAGTGCCGGCCGGATGGAACCAGGACGACGCGCTTGACGGCGCCGGTGCCGCCGCGGCGGGCCCCGAACAGTCCCTTGGTCGTGAAGTCGAACGGGATCTCCGCCAGCGTCGCGCCGTCCACCGTCACCAGGATCCCGCCGCTCGCGATCGGGGAGTTGAACGCGATCGTGATGCGGGCGTTGCCGGGCACCGGCGCGACCTGCTCGGGCTCGCCGGCGGGCGCCGCCGCCGCGACCGGGGGCGTCGGTGCCGGGCGCGCCACGGCCCGCGCCGCCGCGGCCCGCCCCTGCCGGCGCTCCCGCGCGAGCTCCAGGTAGCTCGCCGCGACCTCGTTGGTGGGGTCGATCGCGAGGGCCTGCTCGAAGCGCTCGGCCGCGGTCGCGTACTGCCGCTCCCGGTACGACTCCCGGCCCTCCGCGACCAGGCGGGCCACCGACTCCCTGGCCGCCTCTCCGAGGCGCACCTGCTCGACCGCGAGCCGCGACCGCGCCAGCAGCGTGCGCGCCCCGGCCGATGCCGGCACCTGGTCGAGGGCGGCCGCGGCGGCGGCCTCGGCGCCCCGGGCGTCGCCGCGGTGCAGCCGGCGCCGGGCCTCGATCAGGAGCCGGGCGGTGTCGTGGCGGCTGCGGATGATCGCGTCCCGGGGGGCCGGGTCCGGTGCAGCCGGCCGCTGCAGCGCGAGCGCGGCGATCCAGCCCGCCCACAGGATCGCCCAGCCGGCGAGCAGGATGCGGACCCACCGCGGGTTGATCTCCCAGGTCATGAACTCCGGCAGGTGGAGCCGGTCCCACACCGTCGGCCCGGCGGCCTTCGTCGCCGGCCTTCGCGGCGCCGTGATGTCGCGCAGCAGCGCCCGCAGACCGGTGGGCTGCGCCGGTTCGCCGGTCGTCCGGTCGATCACGGTCGCCAGGTCAGGCTGGAAGACCCCGGTCGCTGCGACGTCGTCCGGCTCGCGGTCGGTGAGCGAGCGGGCCAGCGCCGCCAGCACGTTGGCCAGCTCGGCAGCGGTCTGGAACCGGCGGTCGGGGTCCTTCTCGAGGCACTTGAGGATGATCGGGTTGAAGGCCGAGGGCAGATGCGGCGCCACGACCGAGGGGATCGGGCTCGGCTCACCGACCACCTTCAGCGTCACCTCGTGCAGGGTGTCGCCGGGGAACGGGCGCTGCCCGGTGAGCAGGTTGAAGAGCACCACCCCGAGCGAGAAGATGTCGGCGCGGCCGTCCACCGGCTTGCCGGTGATCTGCTCCGGCGCCATGAAGTTGGGGGTGCCGATGAACTGGCCCTCGGTGGTCAGGTTGGAGGACTCCACGCGGGCGATGCCGAAGTCGGTGATCTTCGCGGTGCCGTCGCGGGTCAGGATGATGTTCGCCGGCTTGATGTCGCGGTGGACCACGCCCATCGAGTGGGCGTAGTCGAGCGCCCGCGCGACGTCGGCGGCGATGCGCGCCGCCTCGGAAGGGCGGAAGCGGTAGCCGGAGGACATCAGCTGCCGGAGGTCCATGCCCTCGATGTACTCCATGGCGATGAACACCAGGCCGGACTCGGGGTCCTCGCCCACGTCGTGGATGGTGACGATGCCGGCGTGGTTGATCCGGCCCGCCGCCCGGGCCTCGCGCAGGAACCGCTCGCGGAACTCCCCGGCCACGTCGTCGTCGAGGTCGACCCGCAGCGTCTTGAGCGCCACCCTGCGGTCGATGATCGGGTCGCGCGCCAGGTAGACGACGCCCATCGCACCGCGGCCGAGCGGCTTGACGATCTCGTAGCGGCCGATGCGGCTGGCGGGCATCGCGACCATTGTAGCGTGGGGGCGGGGCGGTCCGGCGGCGCGCCGGCCCGGCCGCGGCGCGCCGATCTGACGCCGCGTCGGCCGATTCGACGTCGGGCGGGCCGGTGCGGCCGGGCGGATTGCGGGCGCGATCCTTGCCTGCGACAATCCCTGTGCCAGCTGGCGCGAAGGAGAGGTCATGGAAACCCAGCACATGGAGACCCAGGTGGACCGGGCGGCGGCCCGGCTCGGCGAGATCCAGCGAGCCGTCGGTCAGGTCGTGGTCGGGCAGGAGCGACTGGTGGAGTCGCTGCTGGTCGCGCTGCTGTGCCGCGGCCACGTCCTGCTGGAGGGCGTGCCGGGCCTCGCCAAGACGCTGACCGTGCGGACCCTGGCCGGCGTCGTCGGAGGCTCCTTCCAGCGCCTCCAGTTCACGCCCGACATGCTGCCGTCGGACGTGACCGGCACCCAGATCTTCGACCCGAAGACCTCGACCTTCGTCCCCCACCGGGGCCCGGTGTTCGCCAACCTGGTGCTGGCCGACGAGATCAACCGCGCCCCGGCGAAGGTCCAGTCGGCGCTGCTCGAGTCGATGGAGGAGCGGCAGGTCACGATCGGCGACACCACCCACGCGCTGCCCGAGCCCTTCGTCGTGCTGGCCACCCAGAACCCGATCGAGCAGGAGGGGACCTATCCGCTCCCGGAGGCCCAGCTCGACCGCTTCCTGTTCAAGGTCCTGGTCGGCTACCCGTCCGCGGACGAGGAGCGGAAGGTCCTCGAGTTTCACCTCGGCGAGCAGTTCCCGAAGCCATCGCGGGCGACCTCGCTCGAGGAGATCCGGGGTCTCGAGGGCGTGGTCCGAGAGGTCTACCTGGATGATCGGATCCGCAGCTACATCATCAGCCTGGTGGCGGCGACCCGGCGGCCCGCCGAGGTCGGCCTCGGCGACCTGGTGCCGCTGATCGGCTTCGGCGCCTCGCCGCGTGCCTCGATCGCGCTGGCGGTCGGCAGCCGCGCGCTGGCGCTCATCCGGGGCCGCACCTACGTCACCCCGGAGGACGTCAAGGAGCTGGCGCCGGCCGTGCTGCGCCACCGCCTGGTGCTGACCTACGAGGCCGAGGCGGAGGGGGCGACGGTCGAGGAGATCGCCGAACGCATCCTGCTGGCGGTGGAGGTGCCGTGATCTCGCAGCTGCGGGCCTACCTGGGGCGGCCGCGGCCCGTCGATCCGGTCGATGACGCCGGACCCGAGCTGCGGGCCCAGGTGCGGCGGCTCGAGATCCGGACCCGTCAGGCGATGCAGGCCGGCCTCACCGGCAAGTACCAGAGCGCATTCCGGGGCCTCGGCCTCGAGGTCGAGGAGGTCCGCGAGTACCGCCGCGGCGACGACGTGCGCACCATCGACTGGAACGTGACCGCAAGGACCGGCAAGCTCCACGTCAAGCGCTTCCGAGAGGAGCGCGACCTCACGCTGCTGCTGCTCGTCGACCTGTCGACCTCGACCCGCTTCGGCTCGGGCGTGATGACGGTTCACGACCTGATCGCCGAGGTGTCGAGCCTGTTCGCGCTCGCCGCCGCGCGCCGCGACCGGGTGGGCGCCATCCTCTTCGACGACGGACTCCGCCGGCTGATCCCGCCGCGCCTCGGCTGGCGGCACGGCCTGCGGGTGGTGCGCGAGGTGCTGGCGGCGGCCCCGGCCGGCAGTGGCTCGGCGCTCGCCGACGCCCTGCGGGCGGCTGGGCGGATGCTGCGCCGCCGCGGCGTGGTGGTGGTCGTGGCCGACCGTGCGTGCGAGGTGCCGCGGCGCGAGCTGCTGGCGCTGGCCGCGCGTCACGAGGTGGTGATCGTGCGGGTGAGCGATCCCCTGCAGCGGCGGGGGCTCGCCGCCGGCTCGATGCCGGTGGTCGACGCCGAGGCCGGCCGCCGCGCCGTGCTGCGCGGCGCGCCGCGGCCGCCTGACGAGCAGGTCCCCCCGGGGATCGACGTGGTGGAGCTGAGCACCGACGCCGACTACCTGCCGGCGGTGAAGACGATGTTGACCGAGCGGGAGCGGCGCCGTGCCAACTAGGAGCTCGCGCCGCACCGGCCCGTTCGGCGGGCCCGGCCGAACGCAGGCCGGGCGGGTGGCCGCAGCGCTGGCCCTGGTGGCCGTGAGCGCGCTCGCCGCCGAGCCGACGCTCGAGGTGTCCGCCCCCCGCGGCCCGGCGACGGTCGGCGATCGGGTGCCGGTGCGCGTCCAGGCGCGCGGCGGCGAGGGCTGGCTGTGGGGCGAGCTCGCGGTGCAGGTGACCGCCGACGGGCCGTGGGCGGTGATCGACGGCCCGCACGAGGTGGCGGGCGCCCGCCCGCCGGCCTGGCAGCTGACCCTCGCCCCGATGAAGACCGGCGCGATCCCGCTGCCCGAGATGCGGGCGTCGGTGCGGCCGCCAGACGGCGAGCCGCGCGCGGTGAAGCCGGGTGAGACCCATTCCCTCGAGGTGGCCTCGGTGCTGCCGCAGGGGGAGGAGGCGGAGCCGTCGCCGCTGCGGAGCCCGATCGGGGTCCATGGGCTGCCGTGGGAGTGGCTGGCGCCGATCCTGATCGTGCTGGTCCCGGCGCTGGCGGCCCAGCACTGGTGGCTGCGCCGGCGGCGCCGCGCGGTTCCGGAGGAGGCCGGCGCCTCCCTGCCGCCGCTGGCGCAGCTCGAGGAGCTGGCGCGGGCGCTCGAGTCGGGGCTGCCCGGATCGCAGCCCGAGCTGGTCTGCGACCGGCTCGCCGCCGGGCTGCGCCGTTACCTGGAGCGCCGGACCGGCGAGCCGGCCCTGGAGATGACCTCGTTCGAGCTGCGGATGCTCGCGCGCCGGCGGGGCTGGCCGGAGGCGGTGCAGCGCGGCCTTCACCGGGTGACGAAGGTGGTCGACTCCGTGCGCTTCGGCCGCTGCGGGGTTGGCGAGGGCGAGCTGCGGCAGGCGATCTCGACCGCGGTCGACAGCGCGCGCGGCCTCGAGCTGCACCTCGAGCCGGCTGAGCTGCCGATGGAGGCCGCCTCGTGATGCGGCTGGCGGCCCCGTGGTGGCTGGCGCTGATCGCGCTCGCCCTTCTCCTGCTGGCCCTCTGGCTGTTGCGGCGGCGCTGGCAGCGGTTCCCGTTTCCCGACGCCGGCCGCCTGCCGCGCGCCCGGTCGTGGGGGATCAGCAGGTCGACGCTCGCCGGGGTGGTGGTGGCCGCCTCGCTGCTGCCGCTGGCGGTGGCGCTGGCACGCCCGCAGGAGGTGCTGTCGCGTCGGCTCGAGCACGCCGAGGGCGTCGATCTGGTGATCGCCCTCGACGTCTCCGGGTCGATGGCGGCGCTCGACTTCCAGCCGAGCGACCGCCTCGGCGTGGCCAAGGACGTCATCGGCAGCTTCATCGCCCAGCGCGTCAACGACCGCATCGGGCTCGTCGTCTTCGCCGGCGCGGCGGTGACCCTGTGCCCGCTGACGCTCGACCACGACGTGGTCCAGCAGCTGCTCGACCAGGTCGCGCTCGAGACCCTGCCCGACGGCACCGCGATCGGGCTCGGCCTGGGGACCAGCGTCAACCGGCTGCGGGCCTCGGAGGCCTCGTCCAAGGTGGTGGTGCTGGTCACCGACGGCTCCAACAACACCGGGCAGCTCGACCCGTTGACCGCCGCCGACCTGGCGTCGGAGCAGGACATCGTGGTCCACACGGTGCTGGTCGGCCGCGGCGGGAGGGTGCCGATCCCGGTGCGCGAGCAGGACCCGCGGACCGGCCGCACCCGGCAGCGGGTGGTCGAGGTCGAGGTCGACGTCAACCCCGAGCTGCTGGCCGAGATCTCGCGGAAGACCGGCGGCAGCTCCTTTCGGGCCCAGGACCCCCAGGCGCTGCTGGAGGTGTTCCGGCAGATCGACGCTCTCGAGAAGACGGAGTTCACCTCGACCCGCCTGGTGCGCTACCGGGAGCGATTCGAGCCGTGGGCGCTCGCGGCCCTCCTGCTGATGGTCGGCGGGGTCCTGGTCGAGGCGGTCGCCGGGAGGACGCTGTGGTGAGCCTCGCCGAGCCGGCCATGCTGTGGGCGCTGCTGCTGCCGGCGTCGGCGGCGCTGGCGGCGGTGCTCCGGCACCGCAGCCGCCTGCACCAGCAGCGCCGGCTCGCGTCGCCTGCGGTGTGGAAGCGGGTGATGGGAGGCGCGCCCGCGACCGGCTTGCTCCGGATGCTGGCCTGGGCCGGCGCCGGAGCCCTCATCGTGATCGCGCTGGCGCGGCCGCAGTGGGGCGAGCTCCCGGGCGAGGAGTCGGTGCGGACCCGTGATCTGGTGGTCACGATCGACGTCTCCGACTCCATGCTCTGCCCCGACCTGCGGCCGACCCGCCTCGCCCGCTCGCTCGAGATGCTGACCCGGGCGCTGCCGGCGCTCGAGGGCAACCGGCTCGGGGTCGTGGTGTTCGCCGGCGAGGCCTACCCGCTGGTGCCGCTGACCACGGATCTCGGCGCGGTGGCGGCCTTCCTCGAGGGCGTCCAGCCCGGGATGGTGGCCCTGCCCGGCTCGAACATCGAGGGTGCGGTGAACGCCGCCCTGCGCCTCCTTCCGCCCGAGGGTGACGGCCGGGTCGTGGTGCTGATCACCGACGGCGAGAACCTGCAGGGCAGCGTCGCCTCGGCTGCCGACGCGCTGCGCAGGGCCGGGGTCGGGGTGCTCGGCATCGTGGCCGGCACCTCCTCCGGAGGCCCGATCCCGATGCCGTCGCCGGGCGGCGGCGTGCACTACAAGCGGGACGCGGAGGGCCAGCCGGTGGTGACCCGGGCGCAGCCCGAGACGCTGCACCAGCTCGCCGGCGACGCCCGCGGCAAGGTGATCGAGCTCGGCGACCGCGAGGTCATGCGCGCCCTTGTCCAGTCGGTCGAGGAGCTGCGGACCCGCGAGCTCGAGGCGACCAGGACGGTGCAGCGGGTCGAGCGCTTCCCGGTCTTCCTCGCCGCCGCCGCGCTGCTGCTCGCCGCCGGCTTCGCGCTGTCGCCCTGGCGGCGGCTGGCGCTGGCCGCCCTGCTCGTAGCGGCATGCCTGCCGGCGCCGCTGGAGGCCCAGTCCGCCGGCGGCGAGCCGCCCCCGTCGAGCGCCGCGGCGCAGCCGCCAGCAGCGGCGGCGCCGGCGGCAGCGCCCTGGTGGCAGCGGCTGATCCCCGGCGGCAGCCGCCGCCTCGCCAGGAGCGGGGCCGCGGAGTACAGGGCCGGCGACACCGAGGCCGCCGTGCGCGACTTCGCGGCCGCGGCGGCCCTCGCCCCCGGTCGATCCGACCGCGCGTACGATCTCGCGACCGCGCTCTCGGCACAGGGCCAGGCCGAGGCCGCCGATCCGCTGTTCGAGCGCGCCCACGCCGGTGGGGTCGGGGACGCGGCCTACAACGGCGGCACCGCCTCCCTGCTCGCCGGCCGCGGAGAGCGAGCCGTAGAGTGGCTGCGCACGGCGCTGCTCGAGGGCTCCGACCAGGCGGACGCCAAGCGCAACTATGAGCTTGCGCTGCGCCTGCTCGAGCAGCAGCAACAGCAGCAACAGGAGCAGCAGCAACAGCAACAGCAGGACCAGCCGCAGCCGACGCCGACCCCGGCACCGGCGCCGGCCGCGGCCGCCCCGACGCCGACGCCGCAGGGGCAGGAGGCCCTCTACTCGGCCCTCGAGCGCGCCGAGGCGCAGGCCCGCCAGGAGATGCGATCGCCGACTCCGGTGGCGCGGACCGTGGACAAGGACTGGTGATGCGGAGGCTGGGGCTCATGCTGCTGCTCGCGGCGGTCGCGCTCCGCGCGGCCGGTGCGGCCGAGCCGACCCTCGACGTCCGCTTCGAGCCCGAGCGCTTCGGGGTCGAGGACGTGGCGCGGCTGGTCATCAGGGTCCACGAGCCGCCGTCGGAGCTGGGGGAGCCGGAGCTCGGCGAGCTCACCAACCTGCGGGTGGTGGCGGGCCCCTCGCGTGGCTCCGAGTTCAGCTTCGTCAACGGCGTCACCAGCTCCGCGGTCAGCTTCAGCTACGTGGTCCGCGCCGAGGCCGAGGGCCCGGCGTCGGTCGGCCCGGTCTCGGTGACGGCAGGCGACAGGAAGCTGGCGGCGGGCCCGGTGACCGTCGAGGTGGCGCCGGGCAGCGTTGCGCCGCCGCGGCGGGGCGGCCGCGTCTCGCCGTTTCCGGTCGACCCGTTCGGGGACCTCTACGGCCGTCGCCAGCCGGCGCAGGAGGCGAAGGTCGCGCTGCGGCACGTCGTGACTCCGTCGAGCGCCGTCGTCGGCCAGCCGGTGACCGCCACGGTGTTCCTCGACACCACCGCCGCGGTCGACGAGTTCGCCTGGGTCGCCGCTCCCAGCTACCCGGGCTGGTGGACCCAGCGCGTCGAGCCGCCGGAGCAGGTCACGCCGCAGCCGGTGGAGGTCGACGGCGTGCGCTTCAACCGGTTCATGGTCAGCCGGCACGCCCTGATCCCGCTGCGCGCAGGCGAGCTCGTGATCCCCGAGGTCGAGGCGCGCGTCGGTGCGCGGGGACGCGGCTTTCTCGACCCCGGCCTGGTGGTGGAGCGCTCGACCGCTCAGCTGCGGGTCGCGGTGTCCGAGCGGCCGCCGGCGCCCGCCGGCTACGGCGGAGCGGTCGGCAACCTCCGCTACACGGCGACGGTGGAGCCGGCGGAGATCGCGTTCGGTGAGTCGGCGGTGGTGACGGTGCAGATCGCGGGGACCGGCAACCTGCCGCTGGTGGAGACCCCCTCGCGCTGGCCGACCTGTGACGCGTGCGACGCCTATCCGCCGGAGAATGTCGATCGAGTCGCGGTGGACGATGACGGGATCCACGGCAGCCGGGCGTGGCGGGTCACCCTGGTGCCGAGGCAGTCGGGCCGCCTGCAGCTCGGCCCGGTGGAGATGGCGGTCTTCGATGCGGCAGCCGGCCGCTACGTCCGCCAGACCCTGGGCCCGCTCGAGCTCGTGGTGGCCCCGCCGCCCCCGACCCCGGTGCCGGCCGGGCAGCCGCCGGCAGTCGGTGCCCAGCCTCCGGCCGCGGCTCCCGAGCCCGGCGCGGCGGTCCCGGCGGGCGCTCGCACGCCGGCCTGGTGGCTGCCTGCAGCCGGAGCGCTCGGGCTCGGCATCCTGCTCGGCGGGGCGGCGGTCTGGTGGATCGGCAGGGCACGACGGCGGTCGGCGATACCGCCGCGGGTGTCCGGCGAGAGCCCGGCGGAGCGCGCCCGCTCCCTGCAGGTGGCGCTCGAGCGGTGGTGGATCGACGTCCGGTCCCGAAAGGCCGGCGACGGGCTGGAGGCGGAGATGGAGGCGCTGCGGCGAGAGCTCGAGGCGGTGCGCTTCGCGCCCGGCCGCGCCGACCACTCCGAGACCATCGTCGGCCTCGAGGAGCGGCTGCGGAGGCTGCTGCGGCGCGCCTGACGGGCGTCGGTCGGGGGAGCCCGCACCCCTCCCCGTTCCCGTCCCCGTTCCCGCTTGTCACGGCGAAGCCGACTCGTGACGGCGGAGTTCGCAGAACGGAGCCGGAAGGCGAAGCCGGATGCCCCTTCCCCGGTCGGCGGTCCGGTTGTCTGGATCACAGTCTCGCCGGCGAGGGCCGCGTTACACTGACGCGGTGGGCAAGCTCGAGGTTTTCAGCCTGCCGGCGGACGATCTCGATCCCTTCCTCGATCGCCGCCGCTACTCGGTCTTCTCGCTGTCCCAGCTCCAGTTCAGCTCGTTCCTGACCGAGATCCTGATCAAGGCCAACGACTTCGTCCCCTCGTCCGCGGGCTCGATCCTGATGGACCGCCCGTTCGAGCGCGGCGACACGCCGGCCGACACCCTGCTCTACTTCGTCGCCGCCTTCGGGCACGCGGCGGCTGACATCCTCGGCCAGAGCCTGCGCGCCGACCGCGGAGTGGTCGGCTACGTCTATCGGAACGGCGAGTCCTACCTGATGAACGATCCCGAGACCGACCCCAACTTCTACTCGGTCTTCGATGAGCGCAACGAGTTCCGGACCTCGTGCGCGATCGCGGTGCCGATCCGGATCGAGCGCACGGTGTGCGGGGTGCTCGAGCTGGTCAACCGGCAGGTCGACCGGCTGTACACCGAGCGCGACCTCAAGCTGCTCGAGATCTTCGCCCGCTACACCTCGGTGTCGATCGAGAACCTGCTCGACGCCCAGCGCGCCAACGAGATGGCCCGCCGGGACGACCTGACCGGGCTGCACAACGACCGCTTCTTCCACCACCGGCTCACCGAGGACCTGATCCGCGCCGACGTCACCCACTCCAACGTCGCCCTGATCTTCCTCGACCTCGACAACTTCAAGAACGTCAACGACACCCACGGCCACCTCGCGGGGTCCCAGGTCCTCAAGGAGTTCGGTTACCTGCTCCGGCAGACGGTCACGGTGACCGGCGCGACCCTCGCCCGCTACGGCGGCGACGAGTTCGTGATCATCCTGCCCGACCACGACGTCGCGCGCACGCTGGCGGTCGCGGGGACCATCCAGAGGGCCCTCAAGGGCACGGCGTTCCTGCAGGGCTCGTTCTCCTGGGCCGAGGGCCCGATCTACTGGCGGGAGCCGCTCACCGCCTCGGTGGGCATCGCGGTCTACCCGGTCCACCTGTCGCGCGAGGGCAACATCGACCTCAAGAAGAACCTGCTGCTGCGGGCTGCCGACCAGGCGATGTACCAGGCCAAGGCCGAGGGCAAGAACCAGGTCCGGGTCGCGGCGCAGCCGGGTTAGGGTAGTTCCCCTGTCCACGTTTCCGCTCCCGCTCCCGTTCGCGTTCCCGTTCCCGTTCCCGCTCGTTCGCTCCGTCCGCGAGAGCGGTTCGCGCCGGTGCACTGGAGGCGCTCTCCGAGGGTGCCACCGGTGATACTTTCGGGGCCCCCGCGTGGAGTGTGCAACCCGGAGAGACGCGACCCCGAAAGTGTCACCGGTGGCACGCCCGCAGGACGCCCTCTCCTCGTGCTCGCCTCGCCTCTCGGGCGCGGAAGGGGAAGCGGAAGCGTGTCGGCGGCAGTGCCAAATTGGCCGGCCTGCGGCCCAGTTGCTTGCCAGCAGGCATCCCCCGGGCTGGCGGCGGCGCCCTTGCCGGCGCCCCGCGCGGCGGTTCGCACGGCAACCGACGGGGCCGCAGGCCGGCTTGGAACGCTGGCAAGGATCTTGCTGTTATCGTGAGGGCGACGGGAGGCGTGTGTGCGGCCTCCCGGACCTCAGGAGGAACCCCTCAATGGAAAGCGGACAGCTCAGGCTCTTCTCGCTCGCCGCCGTGGTCGTCGCGGCGGTGCTCTTCGGCATGGTGATCGCCGGCGCCCTCAACGTCACGCCGCCCGCCACCGCCGACCGGCCGCCGGCAGCAGTGGCGCCGGCCGCCGCGGCGGCGCCGCTGGCGGCTGCCGGCGCCCCCGACTTCGTGGCTCTCGCCGACCAGGTGATTCCGTCCGTGGTGTCGGTGTACTCCAGGGAGGTCGCCGAGGAGGGCAGCGGCCGCGGCATGCCGCGCGACCCCTTCCACTTCTTCTTCGGCCCGCAGATGGGCCCCGAAGGCGAGGACGACTCGGAGCCGATGGTGCGCCGGTCCGCCGGATCGGGGTTCTTCATCTCGCCGTCGGGCGAGGTGCTGACCAACAACCACGTGGTCGAGGCCGCGGACAAGATCGAGGTCCAGCTCGCCGACGGGACGCGCTACCAGGTCGACGTCGTGGGCCGTGACCCGGCCACCGACATCGCCCTGCTCAAGGTCGCCCAGGCGGACCGCAACTTCCCCTATCTGGCCCTCGGCAACGCGGACCGGCTGCGGGTCGGCGAGTGGGTGATGGCGGTCGGCAACCCGCTCAACATGGATCACACGGTCACTGTCGGTGTGGTGTCGGCCAAGGGCCGGGTGCTCGGGCTGTCGGACTCCTCGTTCGAGAACTTCATCCAGACCGACGCCGCGATCAACTTCGGCAACTCCGGCGGCCCCCTGGTCAACCTCCGCGGCGAGGTTGTCGGCATCAACACCGCCATCAACGCGCGCGGCCAGAACCTCGGCTTTGCCGTCCCGATCGACATCGCGACCAGGATCCTGGGGCAGCTGCGGGAGCGGGGCCGCGTGGTCCGGGGCTACCTGGGCCTCATGGTCGGCCCGATCGACCAGGAGACTGCCGAGGCGTTCAAGCTCGACACCCGGGACGGCGCGTTCGTCCAGGAGGTCCTGAAGGGCCATGCCGCCGACAAGGCCGGGATCCGGCACGGCGACGTGGTGGTCGACATCGATGGCCGTCGGATCAAGGACACCCGCGAGCTGATCGACGGCGTGTCGGCGATGCCTCCCGGCAGCAAGGTCACCCTCGGGGTGAAGCGGGACGGCACGTACCGGAAGATCACGGTCGAGCTCGAGGAGAGGCTCCAGGAGGGCGAGCAGCCCGACCTGGCGGCCGACGAGGGCGCCCAGGACTCCGCCGACGAGCGGGTCGGCATCAGCGTCGCCGAGCTCGACGGCCGGGCGCGCCAGTACTGGGGCATCGGCGAGGACGTTGCGGGCGTGGTCATCACCCGCGTGCGATCGGTGTCGCCGGCGGCCGAGGAGGACCTGCAGCGCGGCGACGTCGTGACCGAGGCCAACGGGCGCGCGGTCGGCTCCGTCGCCGATCTGATCGCGGAGGTCAAGCGCGTCGAGGAGGGCGGCTACCTGAGGCTCTACGTCTTCAGGCCCAGGGCGGAGCGCTCCTTCTACGCGATCCTGAAGCTCGACCAGTAGCCGGCCAAGGGCGGCTTCGAGGGTGACGGGGCGCGCTGCGGCGCGCCCTTGTTCTTCGGGTGGGGGCAAGTCGTTGCGGGTCGACAGGATCTAGGATCTGGGGGCTAGGATCTAGGGGCCGACGGGATTCGACGCCGTCGGTCCCCAGGCGGGTGGCTTGCCCTGGGATCTGGGATCCAGGGGATAGGATCTCGACCCGCTCAGGCCACCGGTGCGGTCTGCTGGACATCGTGGCGAGGACAGGCGGTCGCCCGTCGAGACTCGAGCCGCCATACCACTGTGAGTGAAAGTGCTAGGAAGCGAAATCGAGACTGAGGTTGGCCGTGTTCCGAGCTCCTCCCACAGCACGGAAACGGTAACGGGCACGGGCACGGGCGGGGGCCCTAGATCCTAGCCCCCAGATCCTAGTTCGGGCCCCCAGGGACGGTGCCCGGCGGGGGCTTCGGCGGTTCGGCGATCTCCCCGTAGTTCTGCTCGTAGAGCTTGAGGTTGTGCGCGAGCGCCCGCACCAGCTGCTTGGCCTGGAACGGGTTCATGATGATCCGCGCGACCACCGGGATGTCCTGCCGCCCGGGCAGCGTGCGGCCGAAGTCGAGCAGCACCTCGGCGTAGTTGTGAGCGATGCTGACGAAGTTCGAGTACTGGCCGAGAGCGATCTCGTCCCTGACGGTCATCCGCGGCGCGGGCGGGGGGCTCTTCGAGTCGGTCATGGCTGGCCTCCGGGATGATCATACCCGGGTGGGGCGAGCGGTAGGGTGGGGGTCTCCCCCTGCCCGTGCCCGTCTCCGTGCCCGTGCCCGCGTGTTAGCTCCGTCCTCCAGAGCGCTTCGCGCTGATTCTCTGGAGGCGCTCCCCGAGGGTGCCACCGCTGACACTTTCGGGCCCCCGCGTGGTGTGTGCGACCCGGCGAGATGCGACCCCGAAAGTGTCACCAGTGGCACGCCCGCAGGACGCGCCTTCCTCGTGCTCGCCTCACCCGTCGGGCGCGGAACCGGAAGCGGGCGCGGAAGCGGGAGCGGGGACGGGCGGGGCCCATTCCCTAGATCCCAGATCCTAGATCCGATCCGCTTCTTCGTGCTAGAGTAGGCCCGGTGCGTCGAGTCGCGATTCCCCTGTGGATTCTTGCAGCCTGCCTGGGGACCGGTGCCCTGCTGTGGGTGGTGGGCCCGTTGGCGGCCGACGGCAGCACCCGGGAGGTTCCGCTCGACAGCCTCCACGGCAGCGCCAAGCTCGAGGCCGTCATGGACCGGGTGGTGATGCGCCAGCGCGCCCTGCGGTCGATGCGCGCCGAGTTCGTCCAGGTCCGCTCGAGCGAGCTGCTGCTCGGTGACGTGCGGTCGACCGGCGAGTTCTGCTACCTCGCGCCGGACCGCGTGCGGTGGGACTACCGCAAGCCGGACGCGATGGTGGTGCTGTTCGCGGACGACTGGGTGACCACCTTCCACCCCGCCGGCAAGCGCGCCGAACGGGTCAAGGTCTCGAGCGGCGATCGGCGGTTCGTCCAGGCGCTCGCCGGGACGCTTCCCCTCGACGACCTGCTGACCTACTTCCGGATCCGTTTCGAGGAGCGCACCGCCCCCCAGCCGTACGTGTTCGTGCTCGAGCCGACGGCCGCGTCGCTGCGCCGGCGGCTGCGGTCGCTCTCACTCGAGGTCGACCGCTCGCTGCTGCTGCCGGTGGTCGTGGACTTCCACGAGGCCGACGGCGACGCGACCCGTTACGAGTTCCACGGCATCCAGATCGACCCGCACCTCGACGTCTCCCGCTTCCTGCTCGAGTTCTCGGACAGCATCTCGGTGGAGACCATCGACGCCTCGTCGGGCCTCGGCTGAGGCCCATCGGCCGGTCTCCCTGGTTGCCCTCATGCTGCCGTTCGCGATCACCTTCCGTGACCACGACACTGCCGCCCGCGCCGGCGAGCTGGCGACGCCGCACGGCGTCGTGCGCACGCCCGCCTTCATGCCGGTGGGAACCGCCGGAACCGTCAAGGGCATCGCGGCGTGGGAGCTCGCGCGGCTCGCGCCGGAGATCGTTCTCGCCAACACCTACCACCTCCTGCTCCGGCCCGGCGTCGAGCTCATCGAGCGGCTGGGCGGCCTGCACCGCCTGATGGGCTGGCAAGGGCCGATCCTGACCGACTCGGGGGGCTACCAGGTCCACTCGCTGGCGACGCGCCGCACGGTGGACGACGACGGCGTGACCTTCCAGTCGCACCTCGACGGCAGCAGCCACCGGCTCGAGCCCGCGGGCGCCGTCGACGCCCAGGCCCGGTTCGGGGTCGACATCGCCATGGTGCTCGACGAGTGCCTGCCCCACGACGCCGATCGCAGCTCCGTGGAGCGGGCCGCCGAGCGGACGGTCGGGTGGGCGCTGCGCGGGCTGCGCCAGGCGTCGCAGCGCCGGCAGGGCGGCTGGGCCGGCGGGCTGTTCGGGATCCAGCAGGGCGGCGCCAACCCGGAGATCCGCCGGCGGTGCGGCGACGCCCTCGCCGAGCACCCCTTCGACGGCTTCGCGGTCGGGGGGCTGGCGGTGGGCGAGCCCCAGCAGCAGCTCCGCGACTCGGTCGCAGCTTTCGCCCCGCTGCTGCCTGCCGATCGCCCCCGCTACCTGATGGGGGTGGGGTACCCGGAGGACCTGCTGCACGCCGTGGCCTGCGGGGTCGACCTCTTCGACTGCGTGCTGCCGACCCGCTCGGCGCGCACCGGCAAGCTGTTCACGTCACGCGGCGAGCTCAACATCAAGAACAACCGCCATGCGGACGATGACCGCCCTCCCGATCCGGACTGTCCGTGCCCGACCTGCGCCACCTACTCCCGGGGCGCGCTCCGCCACCTGTACGTTGCCCGGGAGGCGACCTCGGTGGTCCTGCTGACCGTGCACAACCTGACGTTCTTCCTGAGCTTGATGCGCGGGGCCCGGGAGGCTATCATTGCGGGCCGCTACTCGCGGTTCAGGACGCGAGTCGAGCTCGCCAGAAGGGCGGACGCCGGGTGAGAGCCTGCGCCGACACTGAGGGGTGATCCATGGGAAACGCCGCGGGGGGGAACCCCCTGACCATGCTCGTGCCGTTCGTTCTGATCTTCGCGGTCTTCTACTTCATCGTCATCCTGCCCGCCAAGAAGCAGCAGAAGAAGAAGGACGCGATGATCTCGGCTCTCAAAAAGGGTGACCGCGTGGTCACCACCGGCGGGATCTTCGGCTCGGTGGCGGCGGTGGAGGACACCGCGCTGCTGCTGAAGGTGGCCGAGAACGTCAAGATCAGGGTGGCCAAGAACGCCATCGCCGGCATGGCCGCCGGCGAGGACGACACGGCCGGCAGCTAGCGGAGGCGACAGTGGACCGCAAGATCATCTGGCGCATCGTCATCATCGTGGCCGTGGTTGCGGCCTCCGTCTTCGCGCTGGTCCAGCGGAGGCTCCCGCTCGGGCTCGATCTCTCCGGCGGCATTCACCTGGTTCTCCAGGTGGAGACCGACGATGCCATCAAGGCCGAGCTCGACGACGCGGCGCTCCGGCTGAAGACGCGGGCCGGCGAGAAGGGCATCACGCTGGGCGAGTGGTCGGTCGACGTCGACAAGCTCACCCTCCGGGTGGCGGTGCCGCCCAACGTCGACCGCAACGCCCTGCGGCAGCTGGTCGACGACTTCCTGCCCGAGTACGACCTCAGCACCGGGACCGAGGCCTGGAGCCTCGCCTTCAAGCCCAACGTCGAGGGCAACATCCGCGACCTGGCCGTGCGCCAGGCGCTGGAGACGATCCGCAACCGCGTCGACCAGTTCGGCGTCGCCGAGCCGGTGATCCAGCGGCAGGGGACAGGGAACGACCGGATCCTCGTCCAGCTGCCCGGCGTCGACGACCCGACCCGCGTCAAGGAGATCATCTCCAACACCGCCTTCCTCGAGTGGAAGGAGGTGATCGCGGGGCCGGCGCCGAGCCGCGACATCCTGCTCGCGCGCACCGGCGGCCAGGTGCCGTCCGACGCCGAGGTCGCCACCGAGGACCGCGAGGACGCGTCCGGCGTGGTCGTCGGCAAGGACTACTACCTGCTCCGGAAGGCGGCGATCGTCACCGGCCGCGACCTGCGGACGGCCCGCCGCGGCCAGGGCCAGTTCGGCGAGGCGGTGGTCAACTTCTACCTGGTGCCCGCCGGCGGCGACAAGTTCGCCGAGTTCACCGGCGCCCACATCGGGGACCCCGCCGCCATCGTGCTCGACGGCAACGTCATCTCGGCGCCGGTGATCCGGTCGCGGATCCGGGACGAAGGCTACATCGAGGGCAACTTCAGCATCGAGACCGCCGAGGACCTCGCCCTGAAGCTGCGCGCCGGCGCCCTGCCGGCGTCGATCAACTACCTCGAGGAGCGCACCGTCGGCCCGTCGCTCGGCCGCGACTCGATCGTCCATGGGGTGCGGGCCGGGCTCGTCGGCCTGCTCCTGGTGATCGTGTTCATGGTCGTCTACTACAAGCTGTCCGGCCTCAACGCGGTGTTCGCCCTGATCCTCAACGTCGTCATCCTGCTCGGCGCGATGTCCTACTTCGGGGCCACCCTCACCCTGCCGGGCATCGCGGGGATCATCCTGACCATCGGCATGGCGGTCGACGCCAACGTGCTGATCTTCGAGCGCATCCGCGAGGAGCTGGCGGTCGGCAAGACCGTCCGGTCGGCGATCGACACCGGCTTCTCGCGGGCGTTCGTGACCATCCTCGACTCCAACCTGACCACGCTGATCGCCGCGCTCTTCCTGTTCCAGTTCGGCACCGGCCCGGTCAAGGGCTTCGCGGTCACCCTGTCAATTGGCCTCGTGGCGAGCATGTTCACCGCAGTCTTCGTGTCACGCACCCTGTACATGCTGCTGCTCGCCAGCAGGGACCGGGTCGAGACGCTGAGCGTGTGAGGGAGGGGCAATGCGCATCATCGGCGAGACCCACATCCCGTTTCTCTCCTACCGGAGGATCGCCGTCACGGCCTCGGCGATCGTCGTCGGCGCCGGCCTGGTGTGGCTCGTCGCCGGATTCCTCAGCCCGGGGATCCCGGGGCTGAGGTTCGGCATCGACTTCACCGGCGGCACCCAGGTCCTGGCCAAGTTCCGCGACGCTCCCGACCTCGACCGGCTGCGCAGCTCGCTGGCTGCCGTTTCGCCCGACGCACCGATCATCCAGCGCTACGACGAGGCCGAGAAGAACGAGGTCCTGATCCGGGTCCAGAACCCGTCCGACGAGGAGGGCGACCTCACCCGGCCGATCATCGACCACATGGTGGCCGAGTTCAACGCCGACGTGGGCCGCCGCTTCGACCTCAACACCCAGGGCTCCCAGGCGCTGGCCCTGCTCCTGGCCGACGCCGATCCCGACCGGGTGGCGGCCGGCGGCGCCGACCTCGCGCAGCACTACTCGCCGATGGCCGAGGCGGTCCTCGACTATCGCAAGAGCCGCGGCATCTTCCGCTCGCTCGATGAGCTCGCGGGCATCCCCGAGCTGAGCCCGGCCGCGAGGTCGGCGATCCGCGAGCGGGCCGCGGTCGGCTCCTTCGCGCTGCTCGGGGTCGAGAGCGTGGGACCGGCGGTGGGCGCCGACCTCAAGAAGGCGGCGACGATGGCGATCGCGCTGTCGCTGCTGGGCATGCTGGTCTACGTCTGGGTCCGCTTCCAGCTGCCCTACGGCATCGGGGCGGTGGTCGCGCTGTTCCACGACGTCATCACCACCCTGACCGCGCTCATGATCACCCAGCGCGAGATCAACCTGCCGACCGTGGCCGCGTTGCTGACCCTGGTCGGCTTCTCGGTGAACGACACGGTGGTGATCTTCGACCGGGTGCGCGAGAACCTGCGGCTGCGGCGCGGCGAGCGGCTCGAGGACATCATGGACCTGTCGATCAACCAGACCCTGTCGCGGACCTTCATCACGTCGGGAACCGTGCTCATGGTGGTGCTGCCGCTGTTCATCTTCGGCGGCGAGGTCATCAACACCTTCGCGTTCGTGCTGCTGGTCGGCCTGTTCGTCGGCGTCTACTCGACCGTCTTCGTCGCCTCGCCGGTCGCCCTGTGGATCAGCCGGCTGCTCACGGCGCGCCGCGAGCAGCGTCGCAGCAAGGGCCGCAGGTAGCGTTGTAGCGCAGGCTTCCAGCCTGCTTTGTAGCGCAGGCTTCCAGCCTGCTTTGTAGCGCAGGCTTCCAGCCTGCTTGAGCGCAGGCATCCTGCCTGCCATCGTCGACGCCCCGGGTGACCGGGGCGTTGGTTTGTCGAGCCGGTCGTCGCGGTACCTTCTTCCGCTTCCGCGCCCGCTTCCGCGCCCGAGAGGCGGGGCGGGTACGAGGCAGGCGCGTCCTGCGGGCGTGCCACTGGTGACACTTTCGGCGTCGCATCTCTCCGGGTAGCACACAATGCGGAGGCCCGAAAGTGCCAGCGGTGGCACCCTCGGAGAGTGCCTCCAGAGAATCGGCGCGAAGCGCTCTCGAGGATCGGGCGATTGAGCGGGAACGGGAACGGGAACGGGAACGGGAACGCGGTCGCGCCCGCTTCCGCGCCCGAGAGGCGGGGCGGGTACGAGGCAGGCGCGTCCTGCGGGCGTGCCACTGGTGACACTTTCGGCGTCGCATCTCTCCGGGTAGCACACAATGCGGAGGCCCGAAAGTGCCAGCGGTGGCACCCTCGGAGAGCGCCTCCAGAGAATCGGCGCGAAGCGCTCTCGAGGATCGGGCGATTGAGCGAGAACGGGAACGGGCACGGGTAGGGGGAAGGGGACAAATCCGGAAGCGGGCGCGGAAGCGGGCGCGGAAGCGGATCCGGCTTCGCCTGTCACTTCGCCGTGACAAGCGGGCGCGGTGTCGGAAGGAGAGGGCGGGTGGCCCTAGCCCCCAGATCCTAGCCCCTACATCCTCCCCCCCGTCCTTGACCCCCTCGATACAATGAATAGATGGAGTTGGCGGGCAGGATCCGCATCGAGGACATCCTCTACCGGGTGGAGAGCTACCTCCCGGACTACGACGAGGACCTGCTCCGCCACGCCTACGTGTTCGCCGCCAATCGCCACCAGGGCCAGGTGCGGCGGTCGGGCGAGTCCTACCTCGTGCACCCGCTGACGGTGGCCTGGATCCTGGCCGAGATGGAGCTCGACGAGACGGCGATCGCGGCCGGCATGCTGCACGACATCCTGGAGGACACCCAAACCACCGCGACCGAGCTCGCGGAGGAGTTCGGGCCCGAGGTCACCCGGCTGGTGGCGGCGCTGACGAAGATCTCGACCTTCGAGAGCTCCTTCTCCAGCCACGAGGCCACCGAGGCGGAGAACTTCCGCCGGCTGCTGCTGGCCTCGACCGACGACGCGCGGGTGATCCTGATCAAGCTCGCGGACCGCCTCCACAACATGCGCACCCTGGGCTTCCTCAAGCGCGAACGGCAGCTGGCGATCGCCAGGGAGACCCTCGACATCTACGCGCCGATCGCCAACCGGCTCGGCATCGGCAGCATCAAGTTCGAGCTCGAGGACCTCTGCTTCGAGTACCTCCACCCGGACGAGGCAAAGGCGCTGACCCGGCAGGTCGAGGAGCGCGCCAAGGCGGCCGACCGGTGGTTCACCAAGATCCGCGAGGACCTCGCAGCGCTGCTCGCGAAGAACGGCATCGAGGCCACCATCTCGGGGCGCGTCAAGCACCTCTACTCGATCTGGGGGAAGCTCAAGCGGCAACGGGTCGACGTCGAGGACGTCTTCGACGTGCTCGCCTTCCGGATCATCGTCTCGACGGTCGGCGAGTGCTATGCAACCCTCGGCCTGATCCACCAGGAGTGGTCGCCGGTCCCGGGCCGGATCAAGGACCACATCGCCATTCCCAAGCCCAACGCCTACCAGTCCCTGCACACCTCGGTGATCGGCCCCGAGGGCCACCCCTTCGAGGTTCAGATCCGGACCGAGGAGATGCACAAGATCGCCGAGTTCGGGATCGCGGCGCACTGGAGCTACAAGGAGCAGGGGTCACAGGCGCCGGCCGAGGACTCTCGGCTCGCCTGGCTGCGCGGCGTGCTCGACAACTCCGAGGGCACCTCGCCGCGGGAGTTCATCGACTCTCTCAAGGTCGACCTCTACCCGGACGAGGTCTACAGCTTCACCCCGCGCGGCGACGTCTTCTCCTTTCCGCGCGGCGCGACCATCCTCGACTTCGCCTACCGGGTCCACACCGAGGTCGGGCACAAGTGCGTCGGCGGCCGGATCAACGGCCGCTGGGTGCCGCTGAAGACCGAGATTAGAAACGGCGACATCGTCGAGATCACCACCTCGCCCCAGCAGCGGCCGCACCACGACTGGCTGAGCATCGTGGTGACCACCCGCGCGCGCAGCAAGATCCGGGCGTGGCTCAAGCTCGAGGAGAAGGAGCGGGCGGTGGAGGTCGGGCGGAAGCTGCTCGAGCGAGAGCTCCGCAGGGCCGGGACCTCCCTCAAGAAGCTCGCCGGCGGCGCCGAGATCAAGCGCGAGATCGCCTCGCACGGCGTCTCCAGCGAGGAGGACCTGCTGGCGGCGATCGGGTTTGGCAAGGTCGCTGCCGCGACCGTCTCGGCGGCGGTTGCCCCGGCGGCGGCCGAGACGGCCGAGCAGCGCAGCCCGCTGCAGGTCCGGGAGCCGACCCACCCGCTCGACTCGCAGGTCCTCGAGGTGACCGGCGACGCCGACTTCCTGGTCTACGTGGCCAAGTGCTGCAGCCCGCTGCCCGGCGAGCCGATCGTCGGCTACGTCACTCGCGGCAAGGGCGTCGCGGTGCACTCCCGGTCGTGCCCGAACGTCAGGAACCTGCTCTACCACCCGGAGCGCGAGATCGAGGTGCGGTGGGCGACCAACGCCGGATCGAGGTCGGCGGCGCCATCGCGGGTGAACGTCGACATGGTGTTCCGCGACCGCAGCGGCATGCTGGCCTCGATCTCGCACACCATCACCGAGGAGGGGAGCGACATCCTGAGCTGCCAGCTGCGCACCGAGGACAACGACACCGGCGTCGCGGCGCTGACGATCCTGGTCCGCGACGCGCCCCAGCTCGCCCGCATCATCGACCGCCTGCAGTCCCTGTCCGGAATGCTGCAGGTCGAGCGCAGGGGCCAGGCGGGCTGACGCCCCCGCCCGGCCAGGATCTAGGATCTGGGGAATAGTATCTAGGGAGAGTCCCCCCCGCCCGCTCTTGTTACGGCGTCGGCCGCAGGACGACGCCGGATCCGCGCCCGGGTCGAGGCGAGCACGAGGTGAGGGCGTCCTGCGGGCGTGCCATCTTTGGCGATTTCGGGGGCGACGTTCCTCCTGAAGAAGTTCTGGAGTCCAGAAATCGCCAAAGGTGGCTCCCTCGGGGAGCACCTTCAGAGAATCGGCGCGAAGCGTCTTCGAGGACGAGGCGAACGAGCGGGGGGGAACGGGAACGGGAGCGGGAACGAAGGGGGGCGGGCGCGGAAGCGGGCAGGGGTGGGTTCGTAACGCGCTCAACGGCCGCCACCGCGGTCGGGTCGAGCTGGGTTCGAGAATCGGGGTGTTCGGTGGTGGATCAGAGCCCCGGGGGTCAGAGGCGGGGGGCCTTGACGACCTTGCCCGAGCGCAGGCAGCGCGTGCACACCCGGATGTACTTCGGACGGCCGTCGACCATCGCACGCACCCGCTGCAGGTTGGGCAACCAGCGCCGCTTGGTGACGTTGTGAGCATGGGAGATGTTGCTGCCGGTCATCGGCCCCTTGCCGCAGATATCGCATCGCTGCGCCATGTCTCGCTCCTTCACCGCCCCCACACACTGGGGGCGGGGATTTTTACCACAGGCCGCCGCGAATTTCAAGAGCGGGGCCGGGGATTGCCCCGCAATCGGTTGATCTTCATCACCTGAATGTCGCTGTTGGTGGCGCCGGAATAGCTCACGAAATTGCCTCGGATTTCCATCGGAGGTTGCTCGAAAACCGAGCAGTTTTGCACTGCCCTCGTGGTGCAGGAATTGCCCACCCTTCGCTGTATCAATTTGCGACCCTCGCGGGACGATTGAAGGTGCCAAGGTGATTTTGTGATAGCTATCATGCTGTTTCGCTTGTTCTTGACAGTACATTTGCCCTTTGCTAGCCTGCTAGCTAGAGGGGACATGAACAACCTCGGACAAACTTTCGACGCGAAGGTGGACAACCGTGTTTGGTAAAAGAAAGAAGCAGGTTGTCGGCTGCGATGTCGGCTCGTCTTCCATCAAGATCGTGGAACTCAAGCCGCTCAAAAACGGCGAGTACCAGCTCGTTCATGCGGCGATCGCCAACCTCTCGCCCGAGGCGATTGTCGACGGCGCGATCATGGACTCCTCGCTGGTGGTGGAGGCGCTGTCCCGGCTGATCGCCGACAACAGCATCCGCAACCCCAACTTCGGCGGCTCGCTGTCGGGCCACTCGGTGATCATCAAGAAGATCCAGCTGCCGGCCATGACCGAGGCCGAGCTGACCGAGTCCATCCAGTGGGAGGCCGAGCAGTACATCCCGTTCGACATCAACGACGTCAACCTCGACTACGTGGTGCTCGAGTCGTCCGGCGACACCATGGACGTGCTGCTGGTGGCCGTGAAGAAGGACCGGATCGCCGACTACACCTCGGTGATCGTGCAGGCGGGCAAGGAGCCGGTGCTGGTCGACGTCGACGTGTTCGCGCTCCAGAACGCCTTCGAGACGAACTACGCGCCGGGCGAGGGGACGATCGGCCTGGTCAACATCGGCGCCTCGGTGATGAACATCAACGTCCTCCACAACGGCACGTCGATCTTCTGGCGCGACGTCGCGTTCGGAGGCAATCAGTACACCGAGGCGATCCAGCGGGAGCTGAACCTGCCCCGCGAGGAGGCGGAGCGGCTCAAGCTCGGAGAGCAGGTCGGGGAGCACTCCCTGCAGCAGGTCATGGGGGTGCTCAACAGCGTCTCCGAGGACCTGGCTGCCGAGCTCCAGAAGACCTTCGACTTCTTCGTGGCGACCTCCTCGGTGGACCGACTCGACCGGGTGGTGCTGGCCGGCGGCGGCTCCCTGGTGCTCAACCTCGACACCATCCTCAAGGACCGGTTCCAGGTCGACGTCGAGGTCATGAACCCGTTCCGCAACATCCGCTACAGCGAATCGGACTTCGATCCGGAGTGGATCAACCGGCACGCCCCGGCCATGTCGGTGGCGGTGGGCCTCGCCGTGCGAACGGTCGGAGATTAACGCGATGATCAAGATCAACCTCGTCGCGGAAGCGCCGGCACGCGTCAAGGGGCCCAAGGGTCCGCGGCCCGAGCTTTCGCTCGGCGCCCGCCAGGGCGACATCCTGCTGCTGGCGGTGTTGGGGATCGCCCTTTTGGGGATCGGCACGCGGTGGCTTCTGCTGAAGAACGAGCGCGATCACCTGCGCGAGGTGGAGCGGGCGAAGCGGACCGAGCGCGACGAGCTGCAGCCGTACATCCAGAAGGTCCAGGAGCTCGAGGCCAAGCGCGACCAGCTCCGCCACAAGATCAGCGTGATCAACAACCTGAAGCAGAACCAGCGGGGCCCGGTGCGGATCATGGACGAGGTCTCACGGGCGCTGCCCGACCTGGTGTGGCTGACCAGGATGACCATGAGGGGCAGCAGCCTCACCATCAGCGGCGTCGCCATGGACGAGACCGCGGTTGCGAACTACATCTCGAATCTCGACTCGTCTCCCTTCTTCCAGGAGCCGACGCTCAAGAGGATGGCGCGGGGGAAGGAGGACTCCTTCAGCTTCGTCCTCGACTGCACGTTCACGTACGCCCCGCCGGAGCTGTCCGGCGAGGACGAAGCTTCCGGGACCTGATGGAGACGGAGGGGCAGAGCCGTGGCCATCGATCTGAATGACAAACCATGGTACGTGGCGGTCATCGTCGGCGCGGTCCTCGGCATCGCGCTCTTTGTCGTCCTGCAGATGTACGTCTTCAAGGACATGCAGGTCGAGATCGAGAAGCGCACCGTCACGATCGACGAGCTGCAGCGCGAGATCGAGAAGGGGCTTGCGGCCAAGGCCGACCTGCCGAAGCTCGAGGAGGACATCAAGAACCTCGAGCTCGACCTCGACCGGCTGCGCAAGATCCTGCCGACCAAGCGGGAGACCCCGGCGTTGATCAAGCGGCTCAAGCAGCTCACCGAGCGCGGGCGCTTCCGCCTGACCAGCTTCGTGCCCGGCGAGTACGTGGACCAGGACTTCTACCAGGAGTGGCCGATCCGGGTCGAGGTCGACGGGACGTACCACGAGCTGGGCCTGCTGTTCGATCGGCTGAGCCGCTTCCAGCGGATCATCAACGTCGACGACCTCGACATCTCGCCGATCGCGCAGGGCGGAGAGAAGTACTCGATTCACGCCAACTTCGTCCAGAAGACCTTCATCTACAAGGAAGGACCGGCGCAATGAAATCCCGGTGGTTGATCCTGTGCGGTGTGGTCGCGCTGGCCCTCGCGGTGCCGGCTTTGCTGCCGGCACAGGAGGCGGAGCCGGCCGCGGAGGAAGACGCGTTCGATCTCGAGGCCGAGGACGTCGACGTGTCCGGGATCGAGGACATCCTCCGCGGCGACCAGGAATCGCTCGAAGGCGAGCTCTTCAGCTACGACCCGGCCGGCCGCCGCGACCCGTTCCGCTCGCTCCTGATCGGCTTCGAGGAAGCCGAGGCGGGCGTGGTCAAGGTGCGGCCCCCGGGGCTGCCCGGGATGCTGGTCGACGAGCTCCGGATCGAGGGCATCATCAAGACTCCGGAAGGCATTCTGGCCTTCGCTCAGGGGCGCGACAACCTCTCCTACATCATCCGCCCTGGCACCAAGCTGTACGACGGCCAGGTCCGCGAGATCCTGCCCGACCGAGTGATTTTCGAGCGACAGGTGAACGACCCGAAGCAGATCCGGCCTTACGAAGAGGTCGTGAAAGAGCTCGTGAAATAGCGGATAGGGACTGATGAAACTGGGGGATCGCATGATGATCAAGAACGTCCGCATCCCGGTGGTCATGGCGATCTGTGTGCTGCTGGGACCTGGCCTGCCGGCCTGGGCAGCGGATCCCGTCACCGTCATCCGCGGGCTGACAGCGGAGGCCGCCGAGCGAGGCGCCCTGATCCACCTCGACGCGACCGGCGAGCTCGACACCGTCCACTACTCGCCGCAGCCCGGGGTCTGGATCGTCGAGATGCCGGCGGCGAGCTGGAGTCAGGATGCAGCGCGCCTCAGTGCGCCCGGCCTCGGCATCGAGCGCGCGGAGCTGAGCGACGTCGAGGAGTTCGGCAAGCGGGTGACCCGCCTGACCGTGTGGCTCGCCGAGCCCGCGGAGATGGAGATGGCCCCGGTCGCGTCGGGCCTCGAGCTCCGCTTCTCGACGCTGGCCACCCGCCCCGCCGAGGCGCGCGCCGCGGTCGAGCAGGCGCCGGCCGAGGCGCCGCCTGCCGACGACCTGGTGCGGCGGCTGCCGACGGTGACCGCCGTCGCCGGCCCGCAGCCCGCTGCGGCGTCGACCCGCAGCCTCCACTCGGTGGTCCCGGTGCGCTCCGGGGAGGGCGTCGTGGTCGAGCTGCGCGGCGACGCGGCCCTCCAGGGCCAGCCCTTCACCCTCGACAACCCGCCGCGGGTCGTGGTCGACCTCAACGGCGTGGTCAATCTCGAGCGCCGCCACCTGTTCGCGGTCAACTCGGGCCTGGTCAGCCAGGTCCGGGTGGCGCAGTTCCGGGCCGAGCCCGAGCCGATCACCCGGGTGGTGGTCGACCTCAAGAGCCCGGCCGACTTCCGGTTCGACGTGACGGACGGCGGCGCGGTGCTCGCGGTGGCCGCCGGCAGCGGGCCGGGCACGGCCATCGCCGACGCCTCGGGATCGATCGATGTCGAGCGCTCGCAGGTGGCACAGGCAGCCGCCAGGGACAGCGGCGCGGTGGAGTCGGCCCTGTTCGAGCTGCCGCCCGAGCCGCAGCGGCCGGCCGAGGCCGCCGTGGCGGCCGAGCGCCCCGCCAGCGCGCCGGCCGCGCGCAGCCCGTTCGTGGCCGATCCCAAGCAGCTGATCGAGCGCGCCCCGGCGGCGCAGGTCCTCGACGCCCAGACCCTGTCCGAGGAGGACTTCCAGCCGACCGAGGTCTCGACCCAGGAGGTCCAGTTCACGGGCGAGCCGATCACGCTCACCCTCAAGGACGCGGACATCAAGGACGTCCTGCGCACCTTCTCCGCCCTGACCCAGCTCAACATCGTGCTCGACCCGGGCGTCTCCGGGTCGGTGACGGTCGAGCTGCGCGACGTGCCGTGGGACCAGGCCCTCGACCTGATCCTGCGCATCAACGGCCTCGACTACGTGCTCGAGAACAACGTCCTGCGGGTGGCGCCGATCTCCAAGCTGGCAGCGGAGAAGTCGGCGCGCGCGGCGTTCGAGCGCGAGCAGGAGCTGGCCAGGCCGCTCAAGACCGTGGTCAAGCCGCTGTCCTACGCGAAGGCGGACCAGGTGGCGGAGCTGCTCACCACCGAGTCCTACCTGGTCTCCGACCGCGGCTCGGTGGTCGTCGACGAGCGCACCAACAAGCTCATCATCCGCGACGTGGTCGACCGCGTCGAGGGCATCCTGAGGCTGATCGAGACCCTCGACCAGCCGACCCCCCAGGTGGTGATCGAGGGCCGCATCGTCGAGACGACCCGCGAGTTCGGGCGCGCGCTCGGCGTGAACTGGGGCTTCTCCTCGGTGATGGACGCCGAGCACGGCAACGACACCGGCCTCGAGTTCCCGAACTCCATCGAGAGCGCCGGCCGAGTCGACCTGGGCATCGTCCCCAACGGCACGCTGGGCTTCGCCTTCGCCGACATCCTCGACACCTTCAACCTCGACTTCCAGCTCACGGCGGCCGAGAACGACGGGCTGATCAAGATCGTCTCGACGCCGCGGGTCACCACCCAGAACCTGCAGACGGCGTCGATCCGCTCCGGCTACCAGCTCCCGGTGCAGACCATCGCCAACAACACGGTGACGGTGCAGTACGTGGACGCGACCCTCAAGCTCGAGGTGACGCCGCAGATCACCGCCGAGGGCACGGTCAACCTCGACATCGACATCAAGAAGCAGGAGCCGGCGCCGGGCGCCAACATCACCGGCGGGAACAACGTCCCGATCTTCACCCGCGACGCGACCACCCAGCTGATGGTCCGCGACGGCGGGACCACGGTGATCGCCGGCATCTACCAGATCAACAACCAGGACTCCGTCAACGGGGTGCCAGGGCTGTCCCAGATCCCGGTGCTCGGGTGGATGTTCAAGAACAAGACCTCGACCAACCGTCATGACGAGCTCTTGATCTTCATCACCCCGCGGATCGTGAAGTACTAGGGGAGGATGAAATGAAGCGCATTCCCCAGTTCTGCATCCTCGCGGCCCTGGCCCTGCTGGCGGCCTCGTGCGGCGGCAACTCGACCCTCGACGACACCGAGGCCGCCGTGGTGCTGACGGTGGACGTCACGTTGTACAACCCGGAGATCGACATCTGCGGCGCCGCCGGGGTCGACGTCACGATCGCGGAGATGACGGTGATCTCCAACCCGAAGGCGCCGGGCACGGTCCTGGGCACCAACAACGACGTCAACATCACCCGCTGGGTGATCACCCCCTCCCGGTCGGACGGCGGCACCACCGCGTCGCCGGAGTGGGTGGTCGACCAGGGGATCTTCGTGCCGGCCGACGGTGAGACCGAGCTCGAGAACTGGCGCGTCTACCCGGCCGAGTACTTCCTCGAGCTGCCGCTGTCGAACCTGCTTCCCGAGAACGGCGGCTTCGATCCGGAGACCGGCCACAACAACATCCGCCAGACGCTGCGGCTGCAGATGTTCGGCCGCACAGTGTCCGGCAAGGCGGTGAGCACGGTGCCGGTCAACATCGCCTTCAACTTCTTCTGTGTCAGTCCGTGAACAGGTGGGGGTCAGGTGCCATGAAGAAGCTTGTCTACAGCATTGCACTTCTCGGGCTCGTGGTGATGGCCGCGTGCTCCGGCGACAGCCCCACCGCGCAACCGGTCCCGACGGTGGTTCCGGACGAGTGGGCGATCTCGAGCCTGACGGTGAGCGACCCCAACCCGGACATCGGCGCGACGATCCTCGTCGAGGCCGAGGTCCAGAAGAACGGGGTTGACGCGCCGGACGGCACGGCGGTCGAGTTCCTGGCCTCGGGCGGGCAGTTCGTCAACGGCACCACCGAGGCCTCGGTGAACACCGTGGGCGGGCACGCCGCGGTCCAGTTCACCGCCGCGGCTCCCGGGAACTACCTCATCCAGGCGCGGGTGCGGGCCGTCACCCGCCAGGTGGCCGTGACCTACCGCGACCCCGACACGGACGAGGACCTGGTCATCCACCTGCCGCTGATCCCGAACGTCGGCTCGTACGACGGCGGCGAGACGGTGTTCCTGCGGGGCACCGGCATCCGCAGCCCGGCCGAGGTCATCTTCGACGTCGAGGGCGCGCTCTTCCCGGCCATCGTCGTCGAGGTCATCGAGAGCAACCCGCTGTCGGGCCCCGGCCAGATCGAGGTGCAGACGCCCTTCATCGACGTCATCAACCGCACCGAGGACACGATCGCGAACGTGATCGTCAGGCGCGGCGTCGGGACGGCGAGCGAGCAGACGGTCACGCTTCCTTCGGCGTTCACCTTCATGGAGGTGACGAGCGGCGGGCCGCCGGTGATCTACGTTCTCGAGCCCAACTTCGGACGCTCCGCCGGCGGCGACCAGGTCAACGTGCTGGGGCGCAACCTCGAGACGGTGACCCGGACGACCTTCACCTTCCGCGGCGCCGCCCTGATCGCCGAGATCCTGGCTGCGTCTCCCGACGGCCTGCAGATGGAGATCGTCACGCCGCGGTTCAGCGCGGTCCCGCTCGAGGTGAACGAGCTCGCCGACTTCACTGCCACCAACCCGTCCGGGGACTCCACCCTCACCCAGGCCTTCACGGTGATCGCCGACGACCCGACGCCGGAGATCGCATCGCTGTCGCCGATCGCCGGGCCGCTCGGCGGCGGTACCCTGGTCAGCATCTTCGGGTCCGGCTTCAAGGTGCCGGTCCAGGTCAGGTTCGGCAATCTGACGGCGACCGACGTCAACGTGATCGACGACCAGAGCCCGGCCGACCAGGACGTCATCACCTGCCTGTCGCCCGACTACAGCCACCAGGGCCAGGTGCCGCCGGTGGTCGTCGAAGTCACCGTCACCAACATGACGAGCGGCAAGATCTCCAACGCGCGCCAGTTCACCTACGGCGACAATCTGTTCATCTCCGGCAACTCGCCCACCGACGGCCGGCCGGGCGACCAGGTCGTGATCTACGGCGCCGGCTTCGAGGACCCGCTGCAAGCCTTCTTCACGGTCGACAACATCGAGCTCGAGGTGCAGAGCGTGTCCGGGACCGAGGTCCTGGTCCGCTTCCCGCCCGACCTGGCAGTGACCTGCAGCGATCGCACCGGGCAGTTCCGGGTGAAGCTGATCGACAGCAACCAGGAGGCCACGGGCGGCACGTTCACCCTGCGCGGCAACCAGCCGACCGTCACCGGCGTGGAACCGACGTTCGTCCAGGCGGACGCCAGCGGCAACTACGTCAACCCGTCCGACATCACGGTCTTCGGCGCTGACTTCTCCGAGACCCTGCTGGTCAAGATCGCCGACTACGTGATGGCGACGAGCGCGGTGACGGTGGTCGACGAGAGCACCATCGAGGTCACCGGCATCCCGGCGCCGAACGAGTTCGGCCTGGTCTTCGACACCACGCCCTGCATCACCGGCGACGGCGTTCCTGGCCTGCGCGAGGTGCCGACCCCGGTCGACGTCACCGTCGTCAACCTGCCCGGAAACTGCGGCAGCACGCTGGCCGGCGGCCTGATCTACGAGCCCGGTGACGACGAGTGCGTCGCCTCCGCGACCATCATCGCGCCGGCGCCGGTGTTCCCGGCAGCCCAGGCCGGCAGCTGCTCCACCGCCGACTTGGTCGTGTCCAACGGCGGCGCCGGGACCCTCGAGGTCTACCAGATGAACCTCATGGGCCGCTTCTACTTCGACAGCGGGGCGACCAACCAGAGCAGCGGCGGGTTTACCGTGGCGCCGTACGGAACGGGTGCGCCGATCCCGATCTACTTCTGCCCCGACCTCGACAACGGCGGCGCCTACGTCGGCGAGCTGATCATCCAGAACAGCTCCCCGACCACCCCCTACAGCGTTCCCCTGAGCGGCAGCGAGGAGTCGCGAATCTGGTCGGTGAACCAGACCGACTTCGTCTTCCCCGACACGCCGGTTGCCGGTGGCGCGGCGCCCCATCCGACGCCCTTGACCATCACCAACAGCGGAACCGGCACTTTGACCTGGACGCTGGTCAAGAGCGGTACCGATCCTGACCGCTTCTTCATCCAGGAGGGCGCGGCCGACAGGTTCGTGCCGCCGATGTCGTCCAAGGACTTCCACATCACTTTCGACCCGAATGCGGTGGGGGCGTTCTCGGCGATTCTGACGATCACTGCGAGCGAGAGCGACGCGCAGCCGATGTCGGTGGAGATCACCGTCAGCGGCAACGGCGTCTGACCGATGGAGACCACGGCCGGGCCCCGCGGCCCGGCCGTTCTTTTTTTTTGTCATAATGGCGACGCCATGAGCTACCGCATCGAGCGCCTGCGCTACCAGCTGCGCGAGGACCCCTCGTCGCGGGTCTTCCTGCGCCTCGCCGAGCTGCTCCAGGCCGACGGCCAAGCCGCCGAGGCGATCGACGTGCTGCGCAGCGGCCTCGAGCACCACCCGCGCACGGCCGCGGCCTGGGTCGCGCTCGGCCGCGGCCTGCGCGGCCAGGCGGACTCGGACGGCGCGGCGGCCGCCTTCGCCCGCGCCCACGCCCTCGACCAGGCCCAGCCGGTGGCGGCGCGCGCGGTCGCCGAGGCGGCCACCGCGGCCTCGGACTGGCCTGCCGCCGCCGCCGCGCTCGAGCAGGTGCGCCCTCTCGCCGCCGCCGACTCCGAGCTGGCGGCCCTGATCGCCGAGGTCGACGGCCGGATCGCCGAGCTCGAGGCGGCGGCCGCCGCCGAGCGGGCGCGGGTCGCCGAGGAGGAGGCGCGGAAAGCCGAGGAGGAGGCGCGGCGGGCGGCCGAGGAGGAAGCGCGGCGAGCGGCCGAGGAAGCGCGGCTCGCCGAGGAGGAGGCGCGCCGGGCCGCCGAGGAGGCGCGGAGGCTCGCGGAGGAGGAGGCGCAGCGAGCGGCAGAGGAGGCCCGCAGGGCCGAGGAGGAGGCGCGGCGCGCCGCGGAGGAGGCCGCCGAGGCCGCGGCCCGCATGGCGCTGCTCGAGTGGCGGCTGCGGCCGCCCGCCGAGGTCGTGCGGATCGCCGACGGTGACCCGTTCGGCGAGCTGACCGGAGTCGGGATCCCCCTGGGGGAGAGTGCCGGTGACGTGTTCGCGCCCCGCGAGGAGGCTGCGCCGGTCGTCGAACCGCTGCCCCTGACGGAGCCGCCGCCTGTCCTGGAGGCGCCGCCCGTGGACGAGGCGGTCGTCGAGGCGCTGCGCCCGTTCGAGCCGGCGCCGGTCGAGGCGGAGCCCGAGTCGTGGGCCGACGTGGCGACCGAGGTGGCCGCGCTGCCGGGGCCTGCGCCGGCCGGGCCACTCGAGCCGGTCGAGCCGGTTGTGCCCGCCGGGCCGATCGAGGCCTTCGAGCCGATCGCGGCGGCCGACCTTGCCGAGCTGTTCGAGGGCGCCGAGCGGGCCGAGGCCGAGACCCTGGACGAGATCTTCGAGAGGACCCCGCCGCCCGGTCTGGAGGGCCCGTTCGTTCCGGTGGAGCAGGTCGCGGTGACGCCGCTGCCCGCGGCCGCGCCCGAGGTCCGGGACGAGCTCGAGCCCGAGTCGTGGGCCGACCTGGCCCTGGAGCTCGGCGGCGAGCCCGCGCCCGCCCCGCCGGCCGCGATCGGGGACGAGATGGCGCCCGCGCCCGCCCTCGGGCTCGAAGCGGAGGCTGACGAAGGCCCGCTGCCGACCCTGACCCTGGCCCGGCTCGCCGCCCACCAGGGCGCGTGGGGCCTCGCGGTGACCACCCTGGAGCGCCTGCTCGAGCGCGAGCCCGACAACCTCGAGGCCGCGGGCTATCTGGCGGAGCTGCAGGGCGAGGCCTCGCCGGAGGGGAAGCGCGTCAGCTCGCCCGCGGCCAAGGTGGCGGCGTTGCGGGGCTGGCTCGACACCATTAGACTGGGCTCTGAGCGGCGCGGCCCGTGAACTTCGAGGCTGAGATCGTCAAGCTGGTCGAGCGCTGCCCGGGCTCCCGGGGGGCGGCGATCGTCGATCCCGACGGGATCCCGGTGGCCTCCACCCCGGCGGACCGCTCGCTGGAGGCGCTCGGCACCGAGCTCGCGGCGGTGGTGGCCGGGATCGACCGGGCGGGCCGGGAGTTCGACCACGGCAGCCTCGAGCAGGTGTCGGTGTGGACCGAGGACCGCCTGATGATCCTGACCAGCCTGGCCGCCGGCTACTTCCTGCTGCTGGTGCTCGACCGCGGCGCGTTGGCCGGCAAGGGGCGTCTGCTCAGCCGTCTGGTTGGCGCGCGCCTGTACTCCGAATTCGTCTAGGGTGGGTGTGCACGATGTTCAAGTTCGACGAGATCTGTGAGCTGATCAGGCTCGTGGCATCAACCGGGGTGGCGGCGCTCGAGGTCGACCACGGCGGGTCGAAGCTCCGCATCGACGGCGTCCCGCCGGTGGTGGTCGCCGACCCGTCGGCGGGCGGCGCGATGGTCGCGGCGGCGCCGAGGCCGGCGGCGGAACCGGCAGCCGGTAGCCTCGAGGCGCTGGCGGCCGCGGACGAGGGCCTGCACTGGGTGACCTCGCCGATCGTCGGCACCTTCTACCGCGCGCCGAACCCGGACGCCGAGCCCTACGTCAAGGTCGGCGACATCGTCCGCGAGGGCCAGACACTGTGCATCGTCGAGGCGATGAAGCTGATGAACGAGATCGAGTGCGAGGTGGCGGGCACCGTCGTCAAGGTGCTTCCCGACAACGCGCAGCCGGTCGAGTACGGCGAGCGGCTGTTCGCGATCCGGCCGGCGTGAGATGTTCGGCAAGGTCCTGATCGCCAACCGCGGCGAAATCGCGGTCCGCGTCATCGCCGCCTGCCGCGAGCTCGGGGTCGCCACGGTGGCGGTTCACTCCGAGGCCGACCGCGAGTGCCTGCACGTCAAGCTCGCCGACCAGTCGGTGTGCATCGGGCCGGCCCCGTCGGAAGGCTCGTACCTCAACGTCTCGTCGGTGATCGCCGCGGCCCAGATCACCGGCGCCGAGGCGATCCACCCCGGCTACGGGTTCCTGGCCGAGAACGCGCACTTCGCCGAGGTCATCCGCGAGTCCGGCCTCGCCTTCATCGGCCCGACGCCCGACGCCATCCGGCTGATGGGCAACAAGGCGCAGGCGCGGCGCTCGGTGGCGGCGGCCCAGGTGCCGGTGGTGCCCGGGTCGGAGCGGTCGCTGGGAAGCCGCGACGAGGCGCTCGACGTGGCGCGGGTGATCGGCTACCCGGTGATCCTCAAGGCCTCCGCCGGCGGCGGCGGCCGCGGGATGCGGCTCGCCAACGGCGACGCCGAGCTCAAGGTCGCCTTCGACACCGCGCGCAGCGAGGCCGAGAAGGCCTTCGGCGACGACTCGGTGTACCTCGAGAAGTACCTGGTGCGGCCGCGCCACATCGAGTTCCAGGTGCTCGCGGACAGCCGCGGCCGGGTCATCCACCTCGGCGAGCGCGAGTGCTCGATCCAGCGCCGCCACCAGAAGGTGATCGAGGAGTCGCCGTCGGTCGCCCTGACCCCCGAGCTGCGCTCCGAGATGGGCCACGCCGCGGTGGCGGCGGCGCGGGCGGCGAAGTACCTCAACGCGGGGACGGTGGAGTTCCTGCTCGCCGAGGATGGCAGCTACTACTTCATGGAGATGAACACCCGCATCCAGGTGGAGCACCCGGTGACCGAGCTGGTGACCGGGGTCGACCTGGTGAAGGAGCAGCTGCGGATCGCCGCCGGCGAGCCAATGTCGATCCCCAAGCGGCGCCAGGTGGTCGCGACCGGCCACGCCATCGAGTTCCGGATCAACGCCGAGGACCCCGCCACCTTCGCGCCGTCGCCCGGGAAGATCACCCACCTCTCCCTGCCCGGCGGCCCCGGGGTGCGCGTCGACACCCACCTCTACTCCGGCTACACCATCCCGTCCCACTACGACAGCCTGATGGCGAAGCTGCTGGTGTGGGGGGAGGACCGCGACGAGGCGATCGTCCGCGGCCGGCGGGCGCTCGAGATGTTCCGGGTCGAGGGCGTGAAGACCTCGATCCCGCTCCACCTCAAGATCCTCGACGAGGAGGACTTCCGGGCCGGCCGCCTGAGCACCCACTTCATGGACCGGTTCATGGTCTAGCGCGCTGGCGGTGGCTTGGCCCCCGGGCACAGCCGAGAGTGGGTGAGCTCGTACCACCGTACACGTTCCCGTTCCCGCTCCCGTTCCCGAAATGACGGATTTCAGAGTGTCGTGTGGGCTGGCGGTCGCCGAGCGCGCTGCATCGCCAGTTCAAAGGCCGCAACCGGGGGCGGGGGCGGGGACCGGGACGAATCCGGAAGCGGGCGCGGAAGCGGGGCGCGGATGCGGGTGGTCGCGAAGTGGAACGGCACTTCGACTGCCAAAGGTCGACAGCAGCTACAATTAACAGGATGTCCGACGTTTACCTGGCGGGCTTCGTGGGGGCGGGGGAGTCGGCGGTCGGCCGGGTGCCGGCGTCGCGGGCGGCCACGGTGTCGCCGGGGGCGCCGTGCGCTACCTGATCTTGAGCGACGTCCACGGCAACTGGGAGGCGCTCCATGCCGTGCTCGCCCATGTCAGGCGCAAGCGCTTCGACCGGGTGATCTTCCTGGGCGATGCGGTCGGCTACGGCGGCTCTCCCAACCAGGTGATGGGCTGGCTGCGCTCGCTCGAGCCGGAGCCCCTCGCGGTGCGCGGCAACCACGACCGGGTGTGCGGGGGACTCGACAGCCCCGAGTACTTCAACCGCTTTGCCCGTGAGGCGGCGATCTGGACCCTCGGCCAGCTCGAGCCGCACCACCTCGAGCTGCTGCGGGCGCTGCCGGTGGGGCCGCGCGAGCTGACCGACCGGATCGCGATCTGCCACGGGTCGGCGATCGACGAGGACGCCTACATCTTCTCGGCCTTCGACGCCACCCTGTCGTTCGGGGCGCTGCCGCAGCCGGTGATCTTCTTCGGCCACACCCACGTCCCGTCGCTGTTCGAGCTCGGGGCCGGGGGCGACAGCTCGGCCCTCGGGGTGCGGCTGCTGTCGGGCCGGCGGGTGACGGTCAAGCTCGAGCCGGGCCACCGCTACCTGATCAACCCGGGCTCGGTCGGACAGCCCAGGGACCGCGACCCGCGGGCGTCCTACGCCATCTTCGACGACGAGCTGTCCCGGCTCCACCTCTACCGGGTGGACTACCGGGTGTCACTGGCGCGGCAGCGGATCCTCCAGGCCGGCTTGCCGGCGGTCCTCGGCGACCGCCTCCTCTACGGAGTGTGACCGTGATCCAGGCTCTTGGAACCCCGGTGCTTCGACTGCGCGTGGCGGCCGCGCTCGCCGCCCTGGTGATGGCCGGCCCGGTGTCGGCCGCGGCCCAGGACGACTTCGGCCAGCTCGACGAGCGGCGGGCCGCCCTGCTCGAGGCGCTCGACTTCGGCGGCCTGCCGAGCTCGCTGGCGATCGCCGTGCTGGAGGACCCGTTCCCGCAAGCGCACACGGACGCCGCGCGGGCGCTGGCGTCGGAGGCTGATCCGTCGCGGGTCACTCTCGTCGGCCAGTACGCCGGCGACGGCGACCCGGGGGCGCGCTGCTACGCGATGGTGGCGGCCGGCCGGATCGGCCCGCCCGCGCTCGCCGTCTCGCTGCGGGGGCTCGCCGACGCGGTGCCGCTGGTCCGCCAGGCCGCGGCGTGGGCGGCGTGCCACGGCGGCGAGGAGGCCTTCGAGCCGCTCGCGAGGCTGCTCCGCGGCGAGCGCGAGCCGGCGGTGCTCGAGGCCGCCCTGGCCAACCTGTGGCGGCTCGGCGAGCGGCCGTGGGAGGCCGAGGCCGCCCGCTTCGCCGGCCGCCAAGAGCCCGGCCTGCGCCGGGCAGCGGCCGTCTCACTGGCCCGCAGCCGGCGGCCGGAGCGCTCCGAGGCGCTGCGCCTCCTGATCGGCGACGTCGAGCCGGTGATCCGGGCGACCGCGCTCGCCGGGCTCGCCGCCGGACCGCTTGACGAGGCCGACCGGCGGGCGGTGGCGGGCGCGCTCGGCGACCCGGACTGGCGGGTGCGCGCCGCCGCCTGCCAGGCGCTGGCGTCCCGCCCGGAGATCGAGGTTGCAGGTGACAGCGCCGCGGCGCTGGTCGCGCTGTGGTCGGCCGAGCCGGCCCAGCTCGCGGTCAGCGCCCTGCGGGCCGCGGCCGGGCGGCCGGCGCTGGGGCCGGACGCCGCGCTGCTCGCGATCGCCGACGGCGACGAGCCGTGGCTGGCGGCAGAGGCGCTGGCGGCCCTCGCCCGCCGCGGCTCCGCGGCGGCCGGGGAGCTCGCCGCGCGGTGGATCGGGGAGGGTGAGGCCTGGCGCCGGCGGGCCGCGGCGGCGGTCGCGCCCCTGCTTCCTGCCGAGGCGGCGGCGGCGGTCGAGCGGCAGGCGGTCGCGGACGCCGATCCCGGGGTCCGCCTCGCCTTCCTGGAGGCCGTGGACGCGGCGGCCGCCGGGGCCAGGTCCGAGGCGCTGCGGGCGATGCTGCGCCGTGATCCGGACGTCGCCGTGCGGGCGCGCGCGGTCGAGCTGCTGCACTCCGCGGGCGCGCTCGGGGGGCGGGAAGCGGCGCTCGAGCTCCACCGGTCGTGGTCGGCCGACGCAGCGGCCGACGCCCGCGCCGCGGCGCTGGTGGCGGCGCTGGACCTGTCCGCCGAGGGCGACCGGCGGGCGGTGCTGGAGCTGGCGGCCGCCGACCCGCTGCCGGCGGTCCGCGCGACGGTCGTCAACGAGGCGCGACGCCTCGGGATCGCGGCGTCGCTGCCCGCCGGTCAGCCTCGCCACGGACGGGAGTGGTACCGCAATCTGCTGCGCTTCATCGAGGTCGAGCGCTGGCTCGACGTGGTCACGGTGCGCGGCACCTTCCGGGTCCGGCTCGAGCTCGGCGACGCCCCGATCAGCGCGTGCGAGGTGTGGGAGCTCGCCGAGGGCGGCTTCTACGACGGCCTGACCATCCACCGGGTGGTGCCGAACTTCGTCGTCCAGGGCGGCGACCCCCGGGGCGACGGCTGGGGTGGCCCGGGCTTCGTCCTGCCCGACGAGCCGAGCATCCGTCCCTTCGACTCGTGGCGGGTGGGCATCGCGACCTCGGGGCCGCAGACCGGCGGCTGCCAGCTGTTCGTGACCACGCTGCCGGCCGACCGGCTGACCGGCCACTACACGAACCTCGGCGAGGTCGTCGCCGGCCGCGACGTCCTGGAGCGGCTGCGGGTCGGCGACCGGATCGTCCAGGTCGAGGCCGCATCCGGGCCCGAGCCGGCGCGCCCCCCGGCGGTGCTCCTCGGCCGCCTCGACTGGCCGGAGCTCGCCGCGGTCGAGGGCTGGCAGGCCGAGCACGACATCTACCTTCCCGAGGCCGGCGCGATCGCGCAGCTCGCCTCGACGACGGGCCGCTACCGGGTGGTCATGGTGCTCGGCACCTGGTGCGAGGACTCGGCGCGCGAGGTGCCACGGCTGCTGCGGGTGCTCGACGAGGTCGGCGCCGGCCGCCTCGAGGCGGTGCTGGTCGGCGTCGATCGGACCAAGCAGGTGACCGACGCCGAGGTCGCCGCCCTCCTCCCGGGCGGCACGGTGATGGATCGGGTGCCGACGATCTTCGTCCTCGACGAGCTCGGCGCGGAGCTCGGCCGGATCGTGGAGACCGCGGAGCGGCCACTCGAGGAGCTGCTGGTGGAGTTCCTGGCGCCGGTGGAGGGCTGGCCATGACCGAGGTTGCTGTCTGCTCGGCGCTCCCGGGGCGGGCCGAGGCGATGCTGGCCGCCCGCTTCCTCATCAGGGTCCACCGGGGCCCGGCGCTGACCGGCGAGGACGAGCTGGTCGGCTTCATCGGCGCCGCCGCCGGGGCCGTGACCCTGCTTGCCAACCCGGTGAGCCGGAGGGTGCTCGAGCGCTGCCCCGGGCTCAGGGTGGTGGGCAACGTCGCGGTCGGCTACGACAACGTCGACGTCGCCGCCGCCGCCGAGCGCGGGGTCTGGGTGACCAACACCCCGGACGTGCTCACCGAGGCCACCGCAGATCTGGCGTGGGCGCTGGTGCTGGCGGTCACCCGCCGCCTCGGCGAGGCGGAGCGCTTCCTGCGCGAGGGACGGTTCCGGGGGTGGGCGCTCGACCTGCTGCTCGGCACCGGCCTCCAGGGCAAGCGGATCGGCATCGTCGGCTATGGCCGGATCGGGCGGGCGGTGGCGCGGCGCGCCCTCGCCGCCGGCATGGAGATCGCCTGCAGCGACCGCCAGCCGATCGGCGACGCCGTCCCGCCGGCGGCCCAGCTGCCGCTCGACGAGCTGCTGGCGACCAGCGCAGTGGTGTCGCTGCACGCGCCGCTCGACGCCTCCACCCGCCACCTCCTCGACGAGCGCCGGCTGCGGTCGATGCCGCGCGGCGCGGTGCTCGTCAACACCTCGCGTGGGCCGCTGGTCGACGAGGCGGCGCTGGTCAGGGTGCTGGAGTCCGGGCACCTCGGCGGAGCCGGCCTCGACGTCTACGAGCACGAGCCGGAGGTCCACCCCGGGCTGCTCGGGCGGCGCGACGTCGTGCTGCTGCCCCACGTCGGATCGGCGACGCTCGAGACGCGCGCGGCGATGGCCGAGCTCGCCGCCTCGAACGTGATCGCGGCGCTGGAGGGCGGCGAGCCGCCGACCCCGGTGGTGCGGGGGAAGTGAGCGCCACGCTCTCGACGACCACCTCCCGGTTCGTTCCCGCTACCGTTCCCGTGCCCGTTCCCGACGATTGCGTGGCTCTTTGGTCGCCATCTGCCGGTGCGGTCAACCACCCGGGAACGGGGACGGGAACGGGAACGGGGACGGAGAAGTGGTGCGCCGTTGGAACGAGCGCGCTTTGCTACAATCCGCACGTCCGAACCGAAGGAGGATGCCACGGCTCCCGACCCCGTGATCCCGGAGATGTCGGTCGTCATGCCGGCGCTCAACGAGGAGGAGGCGCTGCCGGTGGTGATCCCCGAGGCGGTGCAGGCGCTCGACGAGATCTGCGGCCGCTGGGAGATCATCGTCGTCGACGACGGCTCCACCGACCGGACGCCGGCAATCCTCGAGGAGTTCGCCGCCCGGGACCCGCGGATCCGCGCCTTCACCCAGTACGGGCACCTGGGCTACGGGCTCGCCATCCGCCGCGGCTTCGAGGCGGCGCGCTACATGGTGATCTGCCTGACCGACTCCGACGGCCAGTTCGACCTGCGCGAGGCGTCCAACCTCTACCCCTTTCTCAAGGACGCCGACATGGTCGGCGGCATCCGCGTCGGCCGTGAGGACACCTGGGTCCGGCGGCGGGTCTCGGCGACCTACAACTGGCTGCAGTCCCGCGTCCTCGGCCTCGACGTGCGGGACGTCAACTGCGCCCTCAAGCTGTTCCGCAGCTCCTTCCTCTACATGGTCGAGCTGACCGAGGACGGCTTCCTGATCGACGCCGAGATCTACGCCCGCGCCCGCCGCGCCGGGCTGCGCTGGGCCCAGATCGGCGTGACCCACCGGCCGCGCGTCTACGGCGAGTCCAAGGTCCGCCTCTGGATCGCGTTCGGGACCCTGATCAAGCTGTGGAAGCTGCGCCGACGCCTGTGACCGCCGACGGCGCGGGGTCCTCGACCGCGCTGCCCGAGGGTGACCGACTCGCGGGGCTTCGCTGCTTCGCCGCCGTGCTGCTCGCCCTGACCGCGCTCCACATCGTGCTGGCCGTCGCGCTGCCGGTCTCGGGCGACGAGGCCTACTACTGGGACTGCTCGCGCCACGCCGAGTGGAGCACCTTCGACCAGCCGAAGCTGGTGATCTGGGCGATGGCCCCGTTCCGGGCCGTGCTCGGCGAGACCCGGCTCGCGGTCCGCGCGCCGGCGGTCGTCGCAAGCCTTTTGATCGGTCTGATGCTGCTGCCGCTGGCGCGCCGGCTCGGCGGCACCCCCCGCCACGCCGCGCTTGCCTACCTCGTGCTGCACCTGACGCCGCTGATGTTCCTGGGCTCGTTCTACGCGTCCACCGACATCGCGATGGCGGCCGCCTACCTCGGAGCGGCGTGGGCTGCGGTCGCGCTGGCCCAGGGAGAGCAGCGCGCGTGGTGGGGCTTCGGGATCGCCGCCGGCCTCGGGTTCCTCGCCAAGTTCCCCATTGTCACCGTGCTGCCGGCGGTCGTGCCGGCCATCCTCCGGGGGCCGGCGCGCGGCCATCTGCGGACGCCGGTGCCGTACCTGGCGGCGGCGCTGAGCTGCGGGCTCACGCTTCCGGTGTGGGTGTGGGCCGTCCAGCACGACTGGGACAACATCCGATTCCAGCTCCAGGGCCGCCACACCGACACCGGCTTCACCCTCACCTACCTGGGCGAGTACCTGGGCGCCATCGCGCTGCTGCTGACGCCCTTCCTGCTGGCAGCCTTCGCCGTCGCCTGGTGGCGCTCGCGTCGGCCATGCCGACCCGACTGGCTCGCGGCCCGCCTGGCCGCCGTGCTTCCACTGGCGCTGTTTGCCGCCGTCGGGCTGCGCACCCGGGTGTCCCCGCACTGGGGGACCACCGGTGTCGTGGTCGCCGCGGTGCTGCTGGTCCTGGTCGCGTTCCGCGGCCGGTCGGCGCTGGTGGCGTGCGGGGCGGTGGTGGGGCTCGGCCTGTCGCTGGCAGCGGTCGCGATCGTGCTCCAGCCGGAACGGCTGCTGGCCGTTTCCTGGAGCTACCGCGGGCAGCCGAAGAGGATCTCGACCGGCGCCCTCGCCGAGCTGGTCGGCAACGACGAGATCGTCGCCCGCCTGGAGGCGCTGCGCCGGCCAGACGAGCTGGTGGCGTCGGAGAGCTACAGCGACGTCCACCTCTACGCCTTCCTGTCCGGAGGGCGGCTGCCGACCCGGCTCGCCAACATCCGCGGCGGCAAGCACGGGTTGGCCTCGCTCTACTGGTACCGACCCGGGGAGCTCGCAGGGCGGGACATGCTGTTCGTCACCGATCGGGAAGGCCAGGAGCAGGTGCTGCGCGGCCTCTTCGAGGAGGTCCGCGCCGAGCCGCCGATCGAGATCGAACGCGACGGCAAGGTGATCCGCTCGGTCCTGCTCTACCGCTGCCGCAGCCTGCTTCAGCCGGAGGGCGCGTTCACGCGGCTGAAGTGACGCGGGGCCAGTTTGCGGGAACCGCGTCCTGCGGGCGTGCCATCTTTGGCGATTTCAGGACGACATTCCTCCTCAAGGGGTGCTCGAGGCCTGAAATGCCAAAGGTGGCAACCCCGGGGAGCGCCTCCAGAGAATCGGTGCAAAGCGATCTCGAGGACGGAGCGAACGAGCGGGAACGGGAACGGGGACGGGAACGGGAACGGGGACGGGAACGGGAACGGGAACGGGGAAAAACCCGGAAGCGGTCGCGGATGCGGGCGGCGGGCCCTATCCCCTAGATCCCAGATCCTAGCCCCTCATGCAGGTGATATGCTCCGCTCGGATCACGCGGAAACACGCCGCTGCCGGCGGCACCGAGAATGGAGGACGCCATGACCGAGGAGACGGCTCCCAAGAAGAAAGGGCTCAGCACCCTGGCCTGGATCGGCATCGGCTGCGGAGTGCTGGTGGTGATCGTGGCCGCGGTGATGGTCGTCGCCACCCTGTTCGTGGTCAAGAAGGCGAAGGACGTCGCCGGGGACTTCAAGGACAACCCGGAGATGGCCGCCGCGCGGCTGATCGTGAAGGTGAACCCGGAGATCGAGGAGGTGTCCTCGGATGAAGAGGCGGGGACGATCACCGTCCGCCACAAGAAGACCGGGGAGATCGTCACGGTCAGCATCCAGGACCTCAAGGAGGGCCGGATCACCTTCACCACCGACGAGGGAGAGGTGAGCGTCAAGGCCGAGGGCGACGCCGAGCAGGGCACCCTCAGCGTCAGCCGCGGCGACGAGACCTGGAAGCTGAAGACCGGCGTCGACACCGCCGGCGAGCTGCCGGGCTGGGTGCCGGTGCTCCCGGATGCCGAGGTCTCGAACACGCACGTTGTCGACGGCGAGGGCAGGGTGAGCGGCGGCTTCCAGCTCAACAGCGGCGAGTCGGTCGATGGTGCGGTCGAGTTCTATCGCAGCAAGCTCGAGAGCGGCGGCTTCGAGGTCCGCGTCAACACCTTCTCGCTCGGGAAGGACGACTCGGGCGCGGTCGTGACCGGCTCGCAGGGCGACGGCCAGCGCAGCGTGACGGCCATGATCCGCACCGAGGAGGGCGCGACCCGCGTCGTGGTGTCCTACCAGGAAGGTGGGGGTTAGCCCGCCGCCACCCGGCCAGGGGTCAGGGGATAGGGGATAGCATCTGGGGGTCGGGGGTGAGGGCTCCGGCCCGCGCCCGTTTCCGCGCCCGCGTGTCACGGCGAAGCTGGGAGCGGCGCCGGATGCCCAGTGACGGCCCGGGGGCCTGATCGTGCTTTTCGGGAACGGGAACGGGAACGAACGGGTGTGCCCCTAACCTCCAGCCCCTACCCCCTACATCCTCATCGTCCTCTCGAGCACCGCCTCCGCCAGCGCCGTGAAGGCGCGGCCGACCGGCGACTGCGGCCTCTCCAGGACGACCGGATGGCCGGTGTCGCCGCCCGCCGCAACCGCCGGATCGATCGGGATCTCGCCGAGGAACGGCACGCCCAGGGCGTCGGCGGTCCGGCGCCCGCCGCCCGAGCCGAACACGTGCTCGACGTGGCCGCACTCCGGGCAGGTGTAGTGGGACATGTTCTCCACCAGCCCGAGCACCGGGACCTCGAGCTTGCGGAACATGTGGAGACTCTTGCGGGCGTCGATGAGGGCCACGTCCTGGGCAGTGGTGACGATGACCGCGCCCTCCAGCGGGACGTTCTGGCAGAGGGTCAGGGCGACGTCGCCGGTGCCCGGGGGCAGGTCCACCACCAGGTAGTCGAGCTCACCCCACAGCACATCGCCGACGAACTGCTCGAGCGCCTTCTGCAGCATCGGGCCGCGCCAGATCACGGGCTGATCGGGATCGACGATGTAGCCGAAGGACATCACCTTGACGCCCCCGGCGGCATCGACGGGCTGGATCTTGCCGGCAGCGTCGGCGCTGGGGCCCTGGTCCGCGCCCATCATCAGCTGCTGCGACGGCCCGTAGATGTCGGCGTCGAGGAGGCCGACCCGCTTGCCCCGCCGCGCCAGGGCGAGGGCGAGGTTGGCGGCGACGGTCGACTTGCCGACGCCGCCCTTGCCCGAAGCCACGGCGATGACCCGCTCGACCCCCGGGATCAGGTGAGCCCAGCCCTTGGGCTGGGGTGCGGCCTGGGTCTGGGACGGCCTCTGCACGGTGGCGAGCAGGGTCTGCAGCTTGACCTCGGCGGCGGCGACGCCGGGCAGCGCGAGCAGCTGGCGCTCGACCTCGCCGCGCAAGGCGTCGGCGATGGCGGGTCGCGCAGCCTCGACGGCGAGCAGCACCCGGACTCGTTCCCCGTCCACCTCGAGCTGGCGAACCGCGCCGGCCGACACCAGGTCGCGGCTGCCCTCGGGCGCCGGGATGGCGCTCAGCTTGCGGAGAATGTCCTGCTCGGTCAGGCCCATGGTGCGTCCTCCACCGCCGCGCGCGCGGCCGGCCCGCCAGTGTAACGGAGAGCGGGCAGAAGGCAATCCCGGGTATGGGAGCGGAAGCGGGTTTTGTCCCCCGCACCCGCGCACGGGTGACGCTGTGCCGGCCGGTTCGTCCGTTTTCGGGAACGGGAACGGGAACGGGAACGGGAGCGGAGACAGGAGCGGGGATGGATGCGGGTGCGGATGCGGATCCGGCTTCGCCGTTGGCTTCGCCGTGACGAGAGCGGGCGGGGGGGCCGGACCACTAACCCCTGACCCCTCACCCCTGGTAGGGTGGTCGGGTGAACGAAGTGACGTCTGCGGACGGCGTGCGGATCCACGTCCTCGACGAGGGCCAGGGCGAGCCCGTGCTGCTGATCCACGGCCACACCCTGGACCTGAGGATCTGGGACGACGTGGCAGGTCCGCTCCACGCCGCCGGCCGGCGCACCGTGCGCTACGACCTGCGCGGCCACGGCCGCAGTGACCGGCCGTCCCGCGGCTACCACTGGACGGACCACGCGGCCGACGCGGCGGCGGTGCTCGACGCGGCCGGGGTCGAGGGGGTGGCCGTCATCGGCTACTCGATCGGGGGCGGGATCGCCCTCGAGATGGCGCTGACCATGCCCGGCCGGGTGTCGGAGCTGGTCCTGCTCTCTCCGGTGCTGCCGGACCGGGAGTACGAGCCCGAGTTCCTCGCCACCCTGCGCGAGGTCGCCCGCACCGCCCGCCGCGACGGCATCCGCGCTGCCATGCTCGGGCCCTGGCTCGAAAGCCCGCTGTGGCAGGGGTCGATCGCGCGGCCCGCCGTGCGGGAGCGGCTGGCCGAGCTGGTCGGCGGCTTCCCGGGCGCCGAGTACCTCGCCACCGAGCGCGACCGGGTCGAGCGCTCGTGGACCGCGGCGGGCCGCCTCGCGGAGATCGCGGTGCCGGCCCTGGTGACGGTGGGCGAGCTCGAGCTGCCCGGGTTCCGGGCCTGGGCCGCGGAGATCGCCTCCGGGATCCCCGGTGCGCGGCTCGAGGTGCTGGCCGGCCTCGGCCACCTGCACCTTTTCGAGGACCCGGCGCGGGTGGCGCGTCTGATCGCGTCTCATCTGAGCGTCGCGTAGCGGTTGCGACGCGAGTACGGGCCCGGTGGGAAAGACACCGCTTCCGCTTGCCCTTCCGCTTCCGCGCCCGGATGACGAGGCGAGTACCGGGAGATCGCGTCCTGCGGGCGTGCCACTGGTGACACTTTCGGGGTCGCATCTCTGCGGGCTGCACACAGTGCGGAGGCTCGAAAGTGTCAGCGGTGGCACCCTCGGAGAGCGCCTCCAGAGGAGGGGCGCGAAGCGCTCTCGAGGACGGAGCTGGCGATCGGGAACGGGAACGGGAACGGGAACGGAGACGGAAGCGGGCGCGGAAGCGGAAGCGGGCGGCGGCCCTATCCCCTAGATCCCAGATCCTAGATCCTCTCTTCCGTCTACCCCAGCTCGCGCCTGATCACGGCAGCGAGCTCCTCGGCCAGCGCGTGGATCTCGTCGGAGTCCTCCCCCTCGATCATCACCCGCGCCAGCGCCTCGGTCCCCGAGTAGCGAAGCAGCACCCGGCCGCGGCCCTGCAGCCGGGCCTCGGCGTGCTCCAGCTGGCGGCGGACGGGAGGCAGGTCCTCGAACGGGGCCTTGCGCCGCACCGGCACGTTGATGAGCACCTGCGGGAAGCGCTCGAGGTCGGACAGCGCGGACACCGGCACCCCACGCCGCGCCGCGATGGCGAGCAGCTGGCTGCCGGTCAGCAGGCCGTCGCCCGACACCTCGTGGTGGGCACAGATGACGTGGCCCGACTGCTCGCCGCCGAGAGCGGCCTCGTGCTGGCGCATCGCCTGCCACACCCAGCGGTCGCCGACCGCGCATCGGCGCAGCTCGATGCCATCGCGGCGGAGCGCGCGCTCGAGCCCGAAGTTGCTCATGACGGTGGCGACGACCCGGCGGTGGGGGAGCCGGCGGTCGGCGGCGAGCTGGCGTGCCCAGGCGAGCAGGATGTCGTCGCCGTCCAGCACCTTGCCCGCCTCGTCGACGAGCATCGCGCGGTCGGCGTCGCCGTCGAGGGCAAGCCCGCCGTCGGCCCGCTCGGCGAGCACCCGCTCGGCGAGCCGCCCCGGGGCGGTGGCGCCGCAGCCCGCGTTGATGTTGCTGCCGTCCGGCGCCGAGGCGATCGAGGTCACCTGGGCGCCGAGGCGCTCGAGGAGGCCCTCGGCCAGCCCTGACGCCGCTCCGTTCGCGGCGTCCACCACCAGCCGGAGGCCGGCCAGCGGTCTCCCGTCACCGACCGAGGAGACCACCAGCCCGAGGTAGAGCTCGGCCAGGGAACGGTCGATCGGAGGGAGCGCGATGTCGCCGGTCGACCGAACGGTGCCGATGCGGGCCTCGATCTGACGCTCGGCGGCGTCGGCCAGCTTCTCCCCGGAGGGCTCCAGGATCTTGATGCCGTTGTCGTGAGCGGGGTTGTGGGACGCCGAGATCACGACCCCGGCCGCATAGCCGCCGCCGCGCAGGAGCTGCGACACCGCCGGGGTCGGGAGCACCCCGGCCCAGGTGACGCGTCCCCCGGCCGCCTGGAAGCTGCCCGCGAACCAGCGCGCCAGGGTCTCGGTCGAGGCACGGGTGTCGCCGCCGAGCAGGACCGGCCGCCCCGTCCGCCTGCCCAGGAGCTCGGCGAGCACCGCGCCGAGGCGGCGGACTGTGTCCTCGTCGAGCGGCGGCGAGTACGCCCGTCCACGGATCCCGTCTGTGCCGAAGAGGGTGCTCATCAGTCTCCCGGAATCGTGTCACCTTTCCACAGGACGCCGGGCGGCGTCAACCCCGTCCGGAGGCTCAGCGGGGCACCGGCGTCGGGGCGCCCCCCGGCTCGATCTGGACCACCACCTGGATCGGGATGGCCGACAGCAGCCGCAGCAGCGGGTCGGGGAGGATCGGCTCGACCACCGCCTGGACGGGGCCGGTCGCGCCCTCCACCGACACCGCAGTGGTCGCGACGAAGTCGACGCCGTCGAGGCGGCTCTCTGGCCCCTGGATCGCCACCTGCTCCGGCGCCACGCGCACCGCCGCGATCGCGAAGCCGGCGGCCGGCACGCCCTCGACGACCGGCCTCACCGCCACGCTGAGGGTCTGCCGCCGCTCGAGCTCGAGCGAGATGGCGGCCGGCTCGACGCTCACCACCTCGACCTCGGGCGGCAGCGGGATGTCGCTCCCGTTGATCGGGTAGGAGCTGGTGCCCGGGCGGGCGTTCGAGAGGTCGAGCAGGACCTCCAGGGTGGCGCGCGGGTCGAGGGCCCGCGACAGCGGCCCGCGCAGCTGGACCAGGACGGTGTCCGGGACGCCCGAGACCAGGACCAGGTTGCTCGGGATGTTGACCAGGGTGAGCTGGGCGCGAACGCCGCGGACCGAGATCTCCCGCGTCCGTTGCGCGGACAGGACGTACCACAGCAGGAACGCGGCCAGCACCGACACCAGGAACAGCAGTGGGTAGCGGGGGCGCAGCCTCACGAGTCGGACTCCTGCCGCGGCCGCAGCTGGTAGAGGTGCTCGGCGAGCGCGTTGCGCAGCGTGGTTTCGTCGAGCGGCCGCAGCAGCTGCTGCTCGACGGCCAGAGAGATGATGCCGGTCTCCTCCGACACCACGATGACGAGCGCGTCGCTCTCCTCGGTCAGCCCGATCGCCGCGCGATGCCTGCTGCCGAGCTCGGACGACAGCTCGTGGCGAGTGGTCAGCGGCAGGAAGCAGGAGGCCGCGACGATGCGCTCGCCGCTGATGATCACCGCGCCGTCGTGCAGCGGGGTGCCGGGAATGAAGATGTTGAGTACCAGGTCGTAGGAGAAGCGGGACTCCAGAGGGATGCCGGTGTCGGCCCACGCCGCCAGGGAGTCGTGCCGCTCGAGCGCGATCAGGGCTCCGGTGCGCTTGGACGCGAGGGCCTGGACCGCCAGCGCGAGCTCGTTGATCATCACCGGTCCCTCGTTCTGCCCGCGGCCCCACGGGAACCACGCCGTCGACCCGAACGCCGACAGCATCCTCCGGATCTCCTGCTGGAAGATCACGATCATGGCGATCGGCAGGAACGCGAGCAGGTAGCCGAGGATGGTCGACAGCGTGATCAGCTTGAAGGTGGAGGCCACCAGGTAGAGGCCGGTGATGGCCAGGATGCCCCACAGCATCTGCATCGCCCGGGTGCCCCGCAGCAGCGCCAGCAAGGCGTAGATGAGCAGCGCGACGGTGAGGATGTCGACGACGTCGGCGACGCCGACCTCAAGCTCGGTGAGCGAGCGCAGGGCGCCGATCAGCCAGTTCACGGCGCCGCCCCGCGCAGCCGGCACGCGACCTCGAGGAAGTGGACCGTCGGCCCGGGGTCGTGGACCCGGACCACCGCCCGCTCGAGGCCGATGGTGGGCACCAGGGCGGCCAGGCTGCCGGCCAGCCGGCCGTCGACCGGCGCACCGGTCAGCCGGCCCAGAAACGACTTCCGCGACGGGCCGACGACCACCGGGTGGCCGAGCGCGGCGAGCTCGGGCAGCGCGGCCAGCAGCTTGAGGTTGCCGTCGACGTCCTTGCCGAAGCCGATGCCGGGATCGATCCACACCCGATGAGCTGGAACCCCGGCCGCGACCGCCGCCTCGGCGCGCCGGCCGAGGAAGTCGCGGACCTCGGCGACCACGTCGGAGTACACGGTGTCGAGCTGCATCGTCGCCGGCGACCCGCGCATGTGCATGAGCACGATCGCGGCGCCCCGCTCGGCGACCAGCCCGAGCATCCGCCCGTCGGCGGCGGCGGTGACGTCATTGACGAGGTCGGCGCCGGCCTCGAGCGCCGCCTCCGCCACCTCGAACTTCGAGGTGTCGACCGAGATGACCACGCCGGGCCGGCGCCGCCGCAGCTCGGCGACCATCGGCACCACCCGCAGCAGCTCGGCGACGGCGGGGACCGGGTCCGCGCCGGGCCGGGTCGACTCGCCCCCGATGTCGACGATGTCGGCGCCATCGGCGATCAGCCGCTCGGCGTGCCGGAGGCCGTCCTCGTCATCCAGGAAGCGCCCGCCGTCCGAGAACGAGTCGGGGGTGCGGTTGAGAACGGCCATCACCACCGGCACGGGGCGCGGCCAGAGACCGTCGAGCCGATCCACGCCGGGCTGCGGGAGGTCCCCCGTGCGAGCGCCGTTCACGCCGATTCTGCCACCTCCGGAGTCGAGCGCTGCCGCTTGCGCCTCAGCAGCTCGGGATCGAGCGCGCTGTGCGTGCTGATGATCTCGTAGATGGTGTCGCCGTCGAGGACCTCGTGCTCGAGAAGCGCCTGGGTGATCGCCTCGAGCGACTCCCGGTTGCTCTCCAGGTACCGGCGGGCGCCGGCGTACGCGTCGTTGACGAAGCGCCGGATCTCGTCGTCGATCTGGACCGCCGTCGCCTCGGAGTAGTCCTGGTGCCGGGCGAACTCCTTGCCCAGGAAGATCGACTCCTCGCGCTTGCCGAAGGTCAACGGCCCCATCCTCTCGCTCATGCCCCACTCGCACACCATCTTGCGGGCGAGCTCGGTGCATCGCTCGAGGTCGTTGCCGGCGCCGGTCGTCATCCGCTCCGATCCGAACACGATCTCCTCGGCGATGCGGCCGCCCATCAGGACGCGGAGGTTGGCCTCGAGGTAGCTGCGCGAGTAGGTGTAGCGGTCCTCGAGCGGAAGCTGCTGGGTCAGGCCGAGGGCCATGCCGCGGGGGATGATGGTCACCTTGTGCAGGGGGTCGGCCTCCGGCACCAGCACCGCCACCAGCGCGTGCCCGGCCTCGTGGTAGGCGGTGATCCGCTTCTCCTCCTCGGACATGACCAGGGAACGGCGCTCCGAACCCATCATGACCTTGTCCTTGGCGAACTCGAAGTCCGCCATTTCCACCTTCATCTTGTTGAAGCGCGCCGCCCGCAAGGCCGCCTCGTTGACCAGGTTCGCGAGGTCGGCGCCCGAGAAGCCCGGGGTCGAGCGGGCGAGCACCGCCAGGTCGACGTCCGAGGCCTGGGGGATCTTGGCGGTGTGGACCTTGAGGATCCCCTCCCGGCCCCTGACGTCGGGCGCGTTGACGACGATCCGGCGGTCGAAGCGGCCGGGGCGGAGCAGCGCCGGGTCGAGCACGTCGGGCCGGTTGGTGGCCGAGATCAGGATCACGCCCTCGTTCGACTCGAACCCGTCCATCTCGACCAGCAGCGCATTGAGGGTCTGCTCGCGCTCGTCGTGGCCACCGCCGAGCCCGGCCCCACGGTGCCGGCCGACGGCGTCGATCTCGTCGATGAAGATGATGCAGGGCGCGTTCTTCTTGCCCTGCTCGAAGAGGTCCCGAACCCTGGACGCTCCGACGCCGACGAACATCTCGACGAAGTCCGAGCCCGACATCGAGAAGAACGGCACGTCGGCCTCGCCGGCCACCGCCCTGGCGAGCAGGGTCTTGCCGGTCCCCGGCGGCCCCATCAGCAGCACGCCCTTGGGAATCTTCCCGCCGAGCCGCTGGAACTTCTTGGGGTCCTTGAGGAAGTCGATGATCTCCTCGAGCTCCTCCTTGGCCTCGTTGACCCCGGCGACGTCGGTGAAGGTCACCTTCTTCTGGTCGGGCGTGAGCAGCTTGGCCTTCGACTTGCCGAACGACATCGCCTTGGTGCCGCCGGCCTGCATCTGCCGGAAGAACACGAACCACAGGCCGACCAGGATGAGCAGCGGCGCCCACGACAGGAGGGCGGTCAGCAGCCGGCCGTCGGCGGGCTTCTCGACCTTGATCTCGACCTTGTGCTCGCGCAGCTGGCCGATCAGGTCGTCGTAGCCCGGGTTGTAGGTGAAGTGATCATAGCGGGGAGTCGGCCCGGAGTCCTCGCCGCCGACGGTCTTGATGTGGATCTCCTCGCCCTTGATGAGCACCTTGCTCACCTGGCCCTGGTCGACCTTGTCCAGGAAGTCGGAAAACGGGATCTCCCGGCTGGTCGAGGAGTACCCCCGAAGGACGGAGAACATGAGCAACACGCCGACCAGGATGACCAGCCACATCAGGACGGTACGCACGGTCTGATTCACGCTTTCCCCGCCTCCACGCCCCGCGGTCACGGCCGCCGGGCACCTCGGGAAACCCAATGCCGAGTTGGCTTGTTCCCCTGCTCGTCGGGCGCCCGCCGGCGCTCCGGTCTATGCTCGTTCGGTCACGCACAGGTCGGGTCGATTGGTGTGCTTGCCCCACTCGAGGCCCAGCCCGTAGCCGACCAGGTAGCCGTCCGCGTCGTCGCGGAACACGGCGTACCTGGCGGCGAGGTTGACGCTCCTCAGGTGGGGTCGGTCGACGAGGGCCACGACCTCGATCGACGCCGGGTGCTGCTGGCTCAGGTGGGTAATCAGGTAGTTCTCGGTCACCCCGCTGTGGCAGACGTCCTTGAGGACCAGCACGTGCCGGCCCGAGACCTCGATGTGGGTGGCGTAGGTCAGGTGAACGATCTCCCCGCGATCGCCCGACGACACCTCGACGTCGACGAACTCGAAGTCGACCGGCCCGGTGATCATCCTCGCGAGGTCTGCCAGCAGGAACGCCGCGCCTTTGAGGATCCCGACCAGGATGAGCTGCTTGCCCTGGTAGTCCTGGGAGATCCGGGCGGCGACCTCGGCCAGACGCTCCCGGATCTCGCCGGCCGAGTGGACGACCCGGGGCTCACCCATCCGTCAACACCTCCACCAGCAGGGTCCCGGAGGAGGCTCCCTGCCAGACGCCAGGAATCCACGCAATTCTAGCATTTTCACAGAGTAACGGCCAGGCGGGCCGGAGGTGCCTGGGGGCCGAGCGGGCGATCAGCCGACTGACAGGGACGGTCGCGCCGGCGAGCTCGACCGAGTCGCCCGGACGTGGCGTTCGGACGGTCAGCCGGAAGGAGGACCGCGCGCGCCAGTGCCAGCGCGCGTCGGGAGAGGGCGCTCGATCGCCCGCCAACCGCACCCGCCAGCCCGGGATCGACAGCGCGGTGACCACCCCATCCTCGAGCGGGTGATCGTACGGCTCGCGGGCGCCGGGCGGCTCGAGCCACAGGCGTCCGCGCGCGAGGCGGATCCGCCAGCGGTCGGCCAGGGTCACCGAGCGCGGGGCCGAGCCCTCGACCAGGGCGTGCAGCAGCTCGATCTGCCGTCGCGTCACTCGCCCGATGCCGGTCCGGGCGGCCTGAGCGTGGAGCCAGCGCGATCGCAGGGGGCGGGAGAGAGCGCGCACGGCGTCCACCGGCACGCCGCCGTCGGGCGCCCAGGGTGAGATCCAGAGCGCCACCCGCTCGAGTGATGCCGCGAAGAAGGCCTCGTCCTCGGCCAGGGCGCCGGCAAGGTGGACAAGGTGGTCGTCGATGCGCGGGGAGGCGCGGCGCAGCTCCGGGAGGACGACGTGGCGCACCCGGTTGCGGAGGTGATCGAGGTCGGCGTTGGAGCTGTCCTCGATCCAGCCGATGCCGCTGGCGCGCAGCCACTCGACGATCTCTGTCCGGCGCCACCGCAGCAGGGGCCGGATCACGCCGGCGTCGGTGGCAGACGAGATCCCGGCCAGGGCGCGCGGCCCACCGCCGCGCAGCAGCTGCATGATGACGCTCTCCGCGACATCGTCTCTGTGGTGGGCGGTGGCGACCGCGGCCAGCGACCGCTGCGCCGCGAGGTCGAGCAGCGCGCGGTAGCGGAGGCGGCGCCAGGCGGCCTCGCGGCCCTCGCGGGGCGCCGGCTCGGCGGCGAGCGTCAGCAGGTGAAAGGGGACCGCGCGGCGCTCGCAGAGGGAGCGGCAGAACTCCGCGTCGCGATCGGCCTCGGCGCGGCGCGCCCGGTGGTGGACGTGGGCGGCCTCGAGCCGGAGCGCGAGCGCGGGGTCGGCCAGGAGATGGAACAGGGCAACCGAATCCGCGCCCCCCGACAGCGCCACTAGAACTCGAGCCCCCACCAGACTTGGGAAGGCCCGCTGAAAGTGGCTGACGAAGTCCTCTGCTTCCATCACCCGAATGCTATCAGCGAACCAATTCGGCCTCCCGAAACCGCAGCTTCGGGAGGCCGAATTGGTGGCGGTGGGTGGAGTTGAACCACCGACACAGGGCTTATGAGACCCCTGCTCTGCCTCTGAGCTACACCGCCCGGGCGAAACACTATACGGCGCGGCGAGAGGGGGTGTCAACCGAGGTTATACTTCTGAGGTGGTCGATGAACGTGACCCTGCGCGCCGGCGATGTCCGAGCTGCGGACACGAGATCCTCCCCTTCCAGTTGCGGGACTGCTCGATCTGCCGTATTCTCTTCTGCCAATACTGTTCGGTGCCGGGGTACGGGCGAGATTTCTGCAGCGACCGCTGCCGCGCCATGTTCTTCTTCGGCAACGGCGACGAGGAGCCGGCAGGGGATGAGTAGGAGCATATGGCAAGGCTGAGCGAAGAGCTCCTCAAGCGAGCGCAGGCCCTGCCCGGCCTGCGCGCCGGGTTCGAGCGCTCGGTGGTGGCGTCGAAGGCGCAGGGCGCGCGCGTCTACGACGCCGACAACGTCGGCTACATCGACTATCAGGGCGGCGGCGGCTCGGCGATCGTCGGGTACGCCAACCAGTTCGTGCTCGACGCGGTTCGCAAGGTGCTCGGCAACGGCGTTCCCGACGGCTTCCACGTGCCCCAGGAAGTGGACCTGGCCGAGGCGCTCGGCAAGGCCCTGCCGTGGGTCGGCAACTGGTGGCTGTGCCGCACCGAGGACGAGGCGATCTACCAGCTGCTGCAGTGGGCTCGCGAGACCACCGGCAAGCCCGGGATCCTGATGCTCGACGGCGGCGCCCGGGTCAGGATCGCCCCGGCCGCGGCGGACTCGGGGAGCTTCCCGATCCGCGAGGTGGCCGGGTGGCACGTCGACCGCATCGAGCGCGAGCTCGCGGCCGCGGGCGGCCGGCTGGCCGCGCTGGTCGTCGACCCCTTGATGAGCCGGGCCGGGGTGATCCCCGTCCCGGACGGGGCTCTCGCCAGCCTCGCGGCGGCCTGTCGTGAGCACGGGGTGATGCTGCTGTTCGACGAACGCGTCTCGGGCTTCCGGGTCCACCGCGGCGGGGCCCAGGCGCTGAGCGGCGTGACGCCGGACGCGGCGGTGTACGGCGGCGCGCTCGGGGGCGGGTTTCCGATCGGCGTGGTGGGCTTCCGCCAGGGCATCGACGAGCCCGTCCACAAGGGCGACGGCCGCATGCCGACCCCCCACCCGGTGTCGCTCGCCGCTGCCGAGGCCGTCCTGTCGATCCTCAGGAACGAGACCTTCTACGAGCGCATCGAGGAGCGGGCGATCCAGCTCGCCGCCGGCATCGAAGGACTGTCGAGCAGGTTCTCTCGACCGATGACCGTCAACCGGGCGGGGTCGGTGTTCGCGCTCTACATGACGGCCAAGGCGGTGGCCGACTGCCGGGGAGCCCGTCGCGCCGACGCCACGACCTACTGGCGGCTCGCGGAGGGCCTGCGCGGCGAGGGCGTCCTGCTACCCCGCCAGCCGGGGGGCGCGGCGTTCCTGTCCAGCGCGCACGGCGCCAAGGACGTCGACGAGACGCTGGCGGCGTGCGAGCGGGTCCTGCTGCGGCTCCACCAGGAAGATCTCCCCTGAGAGATGAGCAGCGGGTACGAAACCGAGCCGACGCATCGGGCCGCGGAGCGCACCGCGCTGGTGGCGCTGGTCAGCGGCGACGCGCCCCGGCGGGTGGTCGAGGAGCACCTCGAGGAGCTGGGGCGACTGGTCGATACCGCCGGCGGAGTGGTCGCAGTGCGCGAGATCCAGGAGCGGCCGGCCCCGGACCCCGCAACCGTGGTCGGCGCCGGCTTCCTCGAGCGCCTGGCCGAGCGCTGCCGTGACGAGCGGATCGAGGTCGTCGTCTTCGACGAGGACCTGACAGCCTCCCAGGTCCGGAACATCGAGCGCGCGCTGCCGGCCGCCGTCAAGATCCTGGATCGCGCGGCGGTGATTCTCGACATCTTCGCCCAGCGGGCGCGCAGCCGCGAGGCCCAGACGCAGGTCGAGCTCGCCCAGCTCTCCTACCTGCTGCCCCGCCTGACCCGGCGCTGGCGCCACCTGTCGCGGCAGGCGGGCGGCATCGGCACGCGGGGCGTCGGCGAGACCCAGCTCGAGATCGATCGCCGCCTGATCTCGCGCCGGATCGCCCAGCTCCGGGACAAGCTCCAGGCCATCGAGCGCGATCGGCGCCACCGGCGCCAGGGCCGGAGCGAGCTGCCGGCGATCGCCCTGGTCGGCTACACCAACGCCGGCAAGTCCTCGCTGTTTCGGGCGCTGACCCGCAGCGAGGTGCTGGTCGAGGACCGGCTGTTCGCAACCCTCGATCCCAGGGCGCGCCGGGTGGCGCTGGGTGACGGCGTGATCGCGATCCTCACCGACACCGTGGGCTTCATCCGCAAGCTGCCGCACCACCTGGTCGCGCCGTTCCGCTCGACGCTCGAGGAGGCCACCGAGGCCGATCTCGTGCTCCACGTGGTCGACGTCGCGCACCCGAGCTGGGAGGAGCAGCTGGAGGTCGGCGACGAGGTGCTCGAGGGGCTCGGCGTGGAGCGCGAGCGCACCCTGGTCGTGCTCAACAAGATCGACCTGCTGCCCGCCCACCGGCCGGCCTGGCTGCCGGCCGGCCGCGAGTCGGTCGCGGTCTCGGCGACTGCCGGGCAGGGCCTCGACGAGCTCCGCCGTGTCGCTCGCCGGACGCTGTTGGCCGCTCCTGGGGTCACCTTCCTCAGCATACCGCTAGATCAGGCGGATGCGGTGCAGCGCGCGGTGCGGCTGCCGCATCGGCTCGCCCAGCGCTTCGGCGGCAGCACGCTCGAGCTGGCGATGCGCGTCGACGGCAGACAGCTGAGCGAGGCTGACCTCGACCCGTTCCGGGTGGCCGGGTGGACGTCGACCGAGCCTGGCGGAGGCGCCTGATGCCGGTGTACGAGTTCCTGTGCCCGCGCTGCAACCGGATCTTCAGCTTCCACTCCTTCCGGGTCGAGACGGCCCGGGTCCCGCGGTGCCCCAAGTGCGATGCGGAGGACCTGCGCCGGGTACCGTCGCGGTTCGGGGTCGCCGCCGCGTCGAAGGCCGCGCCCCCAGGAGAGGGCGGCGAGGGACCGGATCACGACGACCCGCGCATGGAGCGCGAGATGATGCGGTTCGCGGCCGAGCTCGAGGGGATGGACGAGGGGGATCCGCGCCAGATGGCCGCCGCGGTCCGCCGGATGACCGAGCTGGCGGGCGAGCCGGTCACGCCGGCGATGGAGGAGATGATCCGCCGTCTCGAGGCCGGCGAGGATCCCGAGCGGCTCGAGGAGGAGCTTGGCGACGCCCTCGAGGAGGAGATGGGCGAGGCGGGCGGGACCAGCGGCGCCGCGCCCACCCGGGACGACGGGCTGTATCCAATGTGAGCGACCCACCGAGAGCGGCCGGGATCGTCTCGGGATCGTGAACCGGAGCGGCCGTCCGTCTTCATCGTCGTCTTCGCGTTCTTTGCGCCTTCGCGGTTCAAGTGCCCGATGGCGCGCGCGGAAGCGGGCGCGGAAGCGGGCGGCGGCACCGTTCCCGATCCCGTTCCCGTCCCCGTTCCCGGATGACGTGGTCCGACGGTCGACGCTCGCTCACTGTCCTTCGTGCGTCGTCCGACAGAGAATGGTCGGGATCGCCTCGGAAACGGAAGCGGGCGCCGAAGCGGGTGGGTGGTGGCCCCTAGCCCCTAGCCCCTGGCCCTGAGCCCCTCCCAACGAGCTCACGAGCGGTGCGCAGCGCGTCGGGGCCGAGCCAGGCCAGGAAGAAGGCGAGCAGCGCCCACGACATCAGGCCGTAGATCAGCTCGAAGGCCGGGGTCGCGAGGTGGAGGCCCCACAGGGCGAGGTTGATCGCCAGCCAGCCGGCGGTCGGCAGCCAGCGACCGCGGCCGATCGGGATCAGCAGCAGCATCACCCAGTAGTAGCAGGTGAGGAGCACGGCCGCGAACGCGACCGCCACCCCGAGCACGGCGGCGCAGTCACGCGGCCACCGCCACGCCGCGGCCGCGACGATGAGCAGCATGGCGGCGGCCGCGGCAAGCAGGAGCGGCCGCCGCTGCGCCTCGAGCCGGTTCATCTTGCCCTGCCACAGCAGCCACGGCTCGGCCAGCTCCCAGCGCACGTCGGCGCGGCGCATCGTCGCAGCGTCGTACAGCAGCACGTTCTCGAGACCGACGTTGTTGGTCAGCCACGTGCCGTGGTGCTTCTCGAGGTTGTCGATGAACTGGGGCCACGCATCCACCCCGACGCCGACCATTCCGCCGGCGATCAGGCACACCACGACACCGAGCGCGAAGCCTGCGAGGACTTTCCCCATCCATCCCGGCGGACGGTGAGCCAGACGCTCACGCAGCGCCACCACCGCGGGGCCGAGGAGGAAGCCTGCCGGGAACACCCGCACCATCGCCGCGTAGGCGAACAGCGCCCCCGCGAGCCGGAACCGCTCCCGCCGCAGCAGGCAGACCCCGACGCCGATCGCGGCCAGCCAGTCATGGCGCAGGAACGCACCGCCGACCCAGTCGAAGCGCCACGGGTAGCCGAGCCCGAACACGATGAGCGCGAGGCAGCCGATGCGGCTGCCGAAGGTCCGGAAGATCGCGAGGAACATGGCCGCGAGCAGCAGCGGGTCGATCCAGGCGAGGGCGGCCAGGGTGTCGTCGCCGGCGGCGAGCCAGCGCGAGAAGAGACGTGCGGTGAAGGTCCAGGTCGGGGTCGGGTTGTAGCCGTGGTCCTTGCGGATCCTCTCGATGTAGTCGTAGCTGTTGCTGGTCAGAAAGTAGCGGGTGTCCTCGACGAAGGCGCGCCAGCGCTGAGGTTCGAAGCGGGCCTTGACCGCGCGGGCATGGTCGTCCAGTCCGCGAGTGGGGACCACCTCGTTGGTGCGGAGGTCGCGGACGTGAGACTGGGGCGGGCGGCCCAGAGCGAGCTCGCGCTCGGCGGCCAGGGTCGCGACGTAGAGCCCGTCGTAGCGCAGCTCGGGGAAGTACTTCGAGCCGAGGAAGTAGTGGAACTGCTCCCAGTGGTGGATCCCGGCGCGGCCGTGGAGGCGGCCGAAGTTCGGCCAGGCGAGCACCGCGACCACCGCCACCAGCGCCAGCAGGCGGCCGGCGCGATCCGGGGCGAGGGCCCCGGGCCTGAGGTGCCGCCAGGCCACCGCGGCCAGGGCGAGCAGGGTCAGGCCGCCCTTGATCAGGATCTCGGTGGTGATGTCCACGGCGGGAGCTTAGCAGGGGTGGGTGGGTGGAGGGACCCGTTCCCGCTCCCGTTCCCGTACCCGTTCCCCGGGGGGCGAGGCGAGCACGAGGATATGGCGTCGTGCGGGCGTGCCACCGTTGGCGGTTTCGGGGGTGGTGGTCCTCACGACGAGGCGTTCGAGACCCGAAATCGCCAAAGGTGGCTCCCTCGGGGAGCGCCTCCAGAGGACGGGCGCGAATCGTCGACGAGGACGGAGCGAACGAGCGGGAACGGGAACGGGAAGGGGAACGGGAACGATTCGCGCAACGGATGGGTGGGCGGCGCCCTCAGGCCGCGACCACGGACACTGCGGCCGGCCGGCGCAGCGTGATGAGGTCCAGCTCGGGCGGCGCGCCGACCCGCAGCGGGACCGCGCCGACGCCGATGCCACGCGAGACGTACAGGGTGCTGCCGTCCTCCACGTAGGCGCCCGCGACGTAGCGGGTGTAGACCCGGGCGGGGTTGATGCTGCGGGTCGGGATGGCGATCTGCCCGCCGTGGGTGTGGCCGGAGAGCGTGAGGTCGGCTCCCCAGGCCCGTGCCGCATCCCAGCCCTGGGGCTGGTGGCACAACAGCAGCCTGAAGGCGTCGGTGTGGCGATGCAGGACCGAGAAGTCGGGCCCCCTACCGGCGGGGGCGAGCAGATCGTCGACGCCGATCAGGGCGAGCTTGTCCCCTCTCCGGTCGAGCACCACCGCCCGATTGACGAGCGGCGTGATGCCGGCCGCCTCGAGGGCCCACACGGCCCGTCGCGGGGGGACGCGATAGTCGTGGTTGCCGAGCACGCCGAACACGCCGATCGGCGCGGCGATGCCCTCGAAGCCGCGGACGAAGAGGTCGACATCGACCGCCCGGCGGTCGATCTGGTCGCCGGTGAAGGCGACGAGATCCGCCGGCAGCGAGTTGGCGAGGTCGCGGATCCGGAGCATCCGGTCGACCGACATGTAGGCGCCGGCGTGGACGTCGGCGATCTGCAGGACCGTGAACCCGTCCCACTGCGGCGGCAGCGAGGGCAGGTCGAGGGTGACGTGGCGAAGCCCCGGGAGGACCTGGGTGGATGCGAAGCTCACGCTCGAGGCCCCGAGCGACCCGGCCGCCACAATGGATGCGCGCTCGATGAACTTCCGACGGGTCAGCGCCAATGCAGCTCCCTCCGGGGCCGCGGCCGCCTTGCGGGAGCCACGCCTCGGCCGCACAGTCTAACAGCCGCCGGTGGGCGCGCATTCTGGCGGCGCCGCGCGGCGTGACTCCGCACACACCAGTGCCCGCTGTGGCGGGAAACCTGTCACGCAGTACAATGTCGCGCCGAGCGGATCGAAGCCCGAGGAGGCGCCGATGTCCGAGCCCGTCGCCACGCCGCGGCCGTCCCCGCGCTACCGCTGGGCGGTGCTGGTGATGATCAGCCTCGCCATGTTCGGCAACTACTACATCTACGACAGCATCAGCCCGCTCGCGGATGTCCTGAAGGCACAGCTCGGCTTCTCCGACGCCAACATCGGCCTGCTCAACGCCATCTACAGCATCCCCAACGTGATCATGGTGCTGATCGGGGGCCTGATCATCGACCGCATCGGCACCCGCAAATCGACCTTCCTGTTTGCGATGCTGTGCCTGGTCGGGTCCGTGGTCACCGTGATGAGCGGCCATGTGGCCACCATGGCGGCGGGCCGGCTGGTGTTCGGCCTCGGCGCCGAATCGCTGATCGTGGCCGTCACCACCGCGATCGCGAAGTGGTTCCGGGGCAAGGAGCTCAGCTTCGCCTTCGGGGTCAATCTCACGATCGCCCGCCTCGGCTCCTTTGCCGCCCTCAACTCTCCGACCTGGGCCAAGGACCTCTACGTGAGCTGGCGATGGCCGCTCCTGATCTCGGTCACCATGGGCGTGGTCGCGGTACTGGCAGCGATCGTCTACTGGGGCCTCGAGAGCCGGGCCCAATCCCGCTACGACCTCGGCGAGGCCAGCGAGACCGAGAAGGTGCGCTTCACCGAGGTGTTCAACTTCAGCGGCTCGTACTGGTTTGTCGTCGCCCTCTGCATCACCTTCTACTCCGCGATCTTTCCCTTCCAGACCTTCGCCGTGAAGTTCTTCATGGAAGCGCATGGCACGACCCGTGAGTACGGTGGCTTCCTGTCCAGCCTGCTGACCCTGTTCGCGATGATCTTCACTCCCCTCTTCGGATACCTGGTGGACCGGGTGGGCAAGCGCTCCCTCTTCATGATGATCGGGTCCGCCCTGTTGATCCCGGTGTTCATGATGATGGCCTACACCTCGGTCAACCTCCTGGTGCCCATGGCCATGATGGGGGTGGCGTTCTCGATGATCCCGGCGGTCATGTGGCCGTCGGTCGCTTACATCGTGGGCCAGTCCAAGCTCGGCACCGCCTACGGTCTCATGACCATGATCCAGAACATCGGTCTGGCCGGCTTCAACCTCTTGATTGGCTGGGCGAACGACCACTGGCTGGCGAGCGCGGCCAACCCGGCCGGCTACATCCCTGGCCTGTGGATGTTCTCGGTGCTCGGATTCCTGGGGATGCTGTTCGCGATCCTGTTGCGCCGCCAGGAGGCCGGGCCCAACGCGCACGGCCTGGAGACGATCACGGTCGGCTCGAAGGGGTGAGCCGCTAACCGGCTCGCAGGGGCGGCGGATCTCTCGGTCGCAGCGCCGATGCGCCGCTCCCGCGGGATGGGCAGCGAGCCGGCGACCGGCTTGAGCTTCACTTCTTGAAGAGGGCGTTGAACGCCGCCCGGGCGTCTCGCGGGGCCTCGGGCTGCGCCGACCGAAGATCGCGCACCGCCTTGGGCTGGAACAGCTCGCAGCGGTTGGCCTTGGTCTTGGACTCGATCCGCGCCGGGATCGGCTTGCGGCACTCGAAGCGCGCCGAGGTGTCGAAGAAGGTGCAGTTGGTGCAGATGTGGAGCGCCTTGCCGCAGCGCGGGCAGGCGCTCTCCGGCTCGACCGACGCGTTCTTCATGGTGTGGCCGCACTGGGCACACTTGAACACGACCTCGGTCGGCAGGCCGACCCCGCGCCCGCGGGGCGCCCCCTCGAGTCGAGGCTGCCCGCGCTCGTCGGTTTGGGGAGGTCGCTGCTGCCGGTCGCGATCACGGTCGCGGTCCCGATCGTCGTCCTGGTAGCCCCGGTGGCGGTACTTGCGGTCACCCATGCGCGTCTCCAGTTCCCATTCTAGCCCGTCTCCGTATCCGCATCCGTGCCCGTATCCGACGGAGGACGGTTCCCGCAGAGAACATCCACTCGGGCACGGAGACGGGCACGGGCACGGAGACGTGGCGTGCCTATTGCTCCCCACCCGTCCATGAAGGCGAGTGGTTCCTGCCCTCGCTGGTGAGCTGGTGCGGGACACCATCGGCGTCGGTCACGAAGATCTGCGGTCTTCCGGTGCGGTCGGACGAGAACGCGATCATCGAGCCGTCGGGGGAGAAGACCGGAGACTCGTTGTTGCCGGGGCCGGCCAGCACCTGGCGCGCCGAGGTGACGGTGTCGATGGTGGCCAGCTGGAAGGTCCGGGCCTCCCTCGTCGTGCACGCGATCCTGGTGCCGTCGGGCGCCCACGTCGCCTCGTCGTGGAACTGGCCTCCGAAGGAGAGCTGGCGGACGTTGCTGCCGTCGGAGTCCATCAGGAAGATCTGGGGCGAGCCCGCGCGGGTCGACGTGAAGGCGATCTGGCGGCCGTTGGGTGCCCACGCCGGCTGGGTGTCGATGCCACGCGCTGTGGTCAGCCTGCGTGGCGAGCCGCCCTGGGTGGAGATGGCGTAGATGTCGGTGTTCCCGTCGACGCTCGAGGCGAAGGCGACCTGGCTGCCGTCCGGGGAGAAGCTGGCCGACGAGTTGACGCCGCCCTGGTTCCACAGCGGCCGCAGGTAACCCTCCTGCGGGATCAGCTCGAACAGTGCCGGCGCGCCGCGCAGGTACGAGGTGAAGACCAGCTTGGCACCGTCCGGGGCCCACGCCGGAGCGAGGGCGATCGAGCCGTGCTTGGTGAGCTGCTTGGGGTTGGAGCCGTTCCAGTCCATGACCCAGAGCTCGCTTGCCCCGGAGCGGTCCGAGATGAACGCCATCCGGGAGAGGAAGGGGCCGGGGCGGCCGGTGAAGACCTGCACCAGGTCGTTGGCCAGGGTGTGTGCGACCAGCGGCGCCGCCGACACTCCGGCGCGGTAGCGCTTGGCGAAGGCGTACTCGCCCGACACCAGATCGATGAGCCGCGCCTCGACGACGAGCTCGCCACCGGCGCGGACGACGGTGCCGGTGAGCAGGAACTGGGCGCCGATCGAGCGCCAGCGCTGGTTGAGGACCTCGGGCCTCGGGTCGTCTTCGACGAGCGAGTACAACCGGCGGTCGACGACGGCAATCGGCGCCGCCGCGGCGAGGTCCTCGTCGAGGGTGACCTGGAACGGGCCGGCGGCGTCGGCCGGGGTTCCAGGCAGCACCATCAGCGGCGGGGCGGCGAGCGCGACCCGACGCAGCCCGGGCTGGGTGATCTCGAGGTAGATCTCATCCTGGGCGACCGCGACGGGGGCGAGGGCCGCCACCACCGCGACGGAGGCGATCGAGGCTGTCAAGGCACGGCGCATCGGCTACTCCGCGAAGCTGAGATGGACGGTGAGGCTCGACGGGACATAGGCCGGCGGCAGCGGCGGCAGCGGGTTCGACGCGTAGAGCGCTCGGAGAGCCGCCCGGTCGAAGCTCGGGTTGCCGGAGCTCTCCTCGAGCTCGATCGAGTCGAGACGCCCGTCGCGCTGTATCCGAAAGCGGACCCGCGCCCGCGCCCCCTCGGCGGCTGCCGGCTTGTACCACCGGGACTCGACGAGCGCGAGCATGCGCTCGATGTAGTACGTGAAGTGGAAGTCCGCCGGCACGCCGGCGGCCTGGCCGCCGCCGCCGTCCTCGCCGAGCGACAGGCCGCCGCCGCCACCACCCGGCGACAGTCCGCTGCCGTCCCCGCCGGTCGACGTCTCGGGCGCGGGTGGCGCGGTCGGGACCGGGGAGGCCGACGCTCCCGGGGCGGCCATCGCCTTGTCGCTCGTCCGGCTGCGGGGCGCCGCCGTCGGCTCGCGCCGTGGCACCGGAGTCGCTGCCGGCGCCGGCCGGGGCGTGGCGGCGGCGGCCGTCGGCCGCGGCCCGCTCGAGCCGGTGGTTCGGCCGGGCGGCAGCTCGGGACGGATCAGCCTGACCGACACCGACGGCAGGTGGGCGGGGCGCGCCGCGGCGGCGCGGCCGAACATGAAGGCCGCGGCCACGATGAGGCCGTGCAGGGTGGCAGCCACCGCCACCCACGGCAGCATCCGCGGCGTGGTCCGCTCACGATCGGCAAGGACTTTCGAGACCGGATCCACTCATCGATCCTCGGGCTGCGTGACCATCCCGACCTGCTCGACGCCGACCTGGTCGAGCACTGCGAGCACGCTGACAACAAAGCCATAGGGCAGGTTCTCGTCGGCCTTGAGGTAGACCGGCCGGGGCTTGCCCGCGAGCACCGCGCCTAGACGATCGGGCAGCAGCTTGAGATGGACGGGGTCGTCACCGAGCAGGATGACCTGATCCCTGGTTAGTGTGAGGATCAGCGGCTCGTCCGACTTGGCGTTGAGCGCGGGAGCTGCCTGCTTGGGGAGGTTCACCGTCAGGCCCTGGACCAACATCGGCGCGGTGATGATGAAGATGATCAGCAGCACCAGCATCACGTCGACGAGCGGCGTGACGTTGATCTCCGCGAGATCTCCCAGTTCGTTGGATGTCTTGGCTGCCATATCGTGTCTTTATCATCTTCCTTTTTCGGCCTGAGGGTTTTCTCGACGGCGTGCTCTGCGTGCACTACCGTCCGAAATGGAAAACCCGCGGGCCGAAAAAGGAACTGAGTCGATCACGTCAAGAGCCCGATCACGTGAAGTTGCGCTCGACGAGGTTGAGAAACTCGAGCGCGAAGTCGTCCATGCGGCGGCGCAGGTGGCGGGCGTCAGCGAGCAGGTGGTTGTAGGCGATGACGGCCGGGATCGCGGCGAGCAGCCCGGCCGCGGTGTTGACCAGTGCCTCCGCGATTCCCGGGGCGACCGTGACGATCGACGTCGAGCCGGTGGCGCCGATCGCGCGGAAGGTGTTCATGATGCCCCAGACCGTGCCGAACAGGCCGATGAAGGGCGTCACACTAGCCGTCGTGGCGAGCAGCGGCAGCGCCCTCTGGAGACGCTCGACCTCGCTGCCGACGGCCCGATCGAGGGCGCGCGAGACCCCGTCGAGGTTGCGCAGCTTGAGCGCCGAGTCGGGCGCCCCCGCGCGACGGGTCGCCCGGATACCGGCCTCGAGCTCGGTGTACCCTGCCTGGAACATCGCGGCGAGCGGCGAGCTGCGGTGCTGCGGCGCCGCCTCGGCCGCCTCGCTGAGGCGCGAGGTCTGACGAAAGACGCGCAGGAAGCGCTCGGACGCCCGCCGTGCCGCCGACAGCTCGCGCCACTTGGCGAGGATCACGGACCACGATGCCAGCGAGAACAAGAGCAGGGTCACGAGCACGATCTTGGCGATCCAGCCGGTCTGCAGGAAGAACTTGAGTATCTCCACGGCCCGCATTGTACGCAATCGCCGTGCCGGCAGTGTGACGAGGGACGGCCCCGCGGTTGACACCCGTCTGGCGCTGGGAAATAATGCGGCGGCCTGAGTGCCCAGGTAGCTCAGTTGGTAGAGCAGCGGACTGAAAATCCGCGTGTCGCTGGTTCAATTCCGGCCCTGGGCACCATCGAGCGCCAACCGATCCCCGCCACGCGGCGGGGATTTTCTCCTCCGCTGCTCTACAGGGGGAGCGCGAGGGGGCATCGCGCGGTTGGCGGTGGGGAGTGCGCGGGCCCCCTCGTTGTGACAGCGCAGTGGACGACCCGCAGCGCAGCGGCGCCGGGCGGTGGGTGGGGGGATGGCGACGCGGCGCGGAGGGGAAAATCCGCGTGTCGCTGGTTCAATTCCGGCCCTGGGCACCATCGAGCGCCAACCGATCCCCGCCACGCGGCGGGGATTTTCTCCTCCGCTGCTCTACAGGGGGTGCGCGATGGGGGCATCGCGCGAGGAGGGCGGTGGTGGCGCGCGGGCCCCCTCGCTGTGGGACCGCAGTGGACGACCCGCAGCGCAGCGGCGCCGGTGGGTCGGGTGGGTGAGGCGACGCGGAGCGGAGGGGAAAATCCGCGTGTCGCTGGTTGCCTTCCCCCTTCCCACCACCCGTGGCGAAGCGGCGTCGTCGGCGAGCGGCTCCAGTGCCGTCGCTGCCGCGGCAGCGCGGAGCCGCACATCGCCGCCGCCGCCGGTTTCAATTACGGCCCTGGGCACCACTTGAAATTGGCGGGTGCGCCCTCTCGCGATGGCGCACCCGCCGATTTCTATTGACGAAAGAGCGACGGATGCCGGTCGTGGAGGCGGGCTGCTGGGCACTCCGTTCGCGTCGAGCGGCGCAAGACTCCACGATCGCTCGGCGCGGTAGACCCACCTCAACATCGCGGTCTTCAGGTCGCGAGCGCGACGTGGCAGCGGAAGCGCGGCTGCTCGTCGATCGAACCGGGTAGAATCTGGGCATGGCTCGGACCAAGCTCGGCATCCTGATCTCCGGCCGCGGGTCCAACATGATGGCGATCGCCGCCGCCTGCGAGGCGGGCGAGGTGCCGGCCGAGGTGGCGATCGTCGTCTCCAACCGAGCCGACG
>Ga0209606_1000101_pt1:112500-144436 | contig 144436 bp, 130 predicted proteins | sample AD_UKC057_MetaG_FD_184412 | JGI IMG/M metagenome (GOLD analysis project Ga0209606, IMG submission 184412) | Active sludge microbial communities of municipal wastewater-treating anaerobic digesters from USA - AD_UKC057_MetaG (SPAdes) (version 2) | ecosystem: Engineered >...
TTAAGGGGAGAGGTTAGCTTCGGCGAAGCCTTGAACTGAAGCCCCAGTAAACGGCGGCCGTAACTATAACGGTCCTAAGGTAGCGAAATTCCTTGTCGGGTAAGTTCCGACCTGCACGAATGGCGTAACGATCTGGGCGCTGTCTCCACAAGGGGCTCAGCGAATCTGTAGTACCGGTGAAGATGCCGGTTACCCGCGGTTAGACGGGAAGACCCTGTGAACCTTTACTATAACTTGGCACTGGCTTCCGGTGTTGTATGTGCAGGATAGGTGGGAGGCTTTGATGTCGGGGCGTCAGCCTCGGCGGAGCCAATGGTGAGATACCACCCTTATTGCACTGAAAGTCTAACCCAGGCCCGTGATCCGGGTCGGGGACAGTGTCTGGTGGGTAGTTTGACTGGGGCGGTCGCCTCCCAAACTGTAACGGAGGCGCGCAAAGGTACCCTCAGGCTGATTGGAAACCAGCCGTAGAGCGCAAAGGTATAAGGGTGCTTGACTGCGAGACCCACAAGTCGAGCAGGTACGAAAGTAGGCCTTAGTGATCCGGCGGTCCCGTGTGGAAGGGCCGTCGCTCAACGGATAAAAGGTACTCCGGGGATAACAGGCTGATCCTGCCCAAGAGTTCACATCGACGGCAGGGTTTGGCACCTCGATGTCGGCTCATCGCATCCTGGGGCTGGAGCAGGTCCCAAGGGTTCGGCTGTTCGCCGATTAAAGCGGTACGTGAGCTGGGTTTAGAACGTCGTGAGACAGTTCGGTCCCTATCTACCGTGGGCGCAGGACACTTGAGGGGAGCTGTCCCTAGTACGAGAGGACCGGGATGGACGAGCCTCTGGTGCACCAGTTGTCGTGCCAACGGCACAGCTGGGTAGCTATGCTCGGAAAGGATAACCGCTGAAAGCATCTAAGCGGGAAGCCCACCCCGAGATAAGGTGTCCCGGGCGCAAGCCCCTGAAGACCCCAGGTAGACCACCTGGTTGATAGGCGGGATGTGGAAGCGCGGCAACGCGTGAAGCTGACCCGTACTAATCGGTCGTGCGGCTTGACCACACATTTTGAGTCTTTTTTGGCGCGTTTCCTGACGTGACAGGTTTCGGTTGTGAAGTTTTTCCGGTGGCCATACCGAGGGGGAAACGCCCGATCCCATTCCGAACTCGGCAGCTAAGCCCCTCCGGGCCGATGGTACTGCGTCCCTGTGGCGTGGGAGAGTAGGTCGCCGCCGGGAAGTCTCTGCGACGCCCAGCTTCGGCTGGGCGTTTTCTTTTCTCGATCTGCTGTGCCGGTCGGGGAGGACGAGGCCGATCGCGACGGGCGCACCCCACCGCCCTTTTTTGGCTTGCCCCGGCCGCGAGCAGCGGGCCTGCACGGTCGGGGTGCGCAGAATCGGCGTGCGGAGCCGCCCGACGCCTCGGGGGGCCGGTCGTCAGCCGCGGCGCGCGGCCGCGCCGCGCGGGCCGTCGATGATGTCGTCGACCCACGACATTGCGGCCGCGGCGCGGGGGAAGCCGATGGTGGTCGCGAGCAGCAGCACGGCGTGGCGGACCTGCTCCGCCGAGGCGCCGGCGGCGAGGGCGCGGCGGGCGTGGCTGTGGACCGCGCCCTCTGAGCCTATGGCCGCGGCCGCCGCGATCCTCACCAGGTGGCTGGTCGGCTCGTCGAGCGGGCCCTGGGCCCGCGCGGCCGCCCCGAGCGCCTCGAGCGCGGCCATGACCTCGGGATAGCGCGCCTTCAGCGACTGGTAGTGCGCCGGAATCGACCCGTCATTCATGGCAGTCCTCCAGTTGGTCCATCATACGGCTCGCCACGCGGCGTTTCGGAGCAGTCGGCATGGCGAGGTCGGCGGTTCCTCCGGACCTCGCCAGGTGGCGGCGGCGACATCTCCTTGAGCCGAGACGCTGAACCCCGTAAGATGGGCGGCCGTGGAGCGGGAGGTACGCCATGAGAAAAAGTCTCACGTCAGCTTTTCTGGTCGTCGCCGCGCTGGCTGCGATGGCCGCGGTGGTCACGGCCCAGGAGGAGGCGGCGGCACCGCCCGCCGAGCAGGCGGCCGCGGCCTTCGACTGGCGGACGTGGGCCGACGGGCCGGAAGGCTTCCTGCTCACCAAGGACGAGCTCAAGGAGTGGAAGGCGATCACCAGCGAGGCCGCGGCCAAACGCTTCATCGACCTCTTCTGGGCGCGCCGCAACCCGGACCCGGACCTGCCCTTCAACGCCTTCAGGGCGCAGTTCGACGCGGTCGTCCGCTACGCTGACGACAACTTCTCGTACGAGGGCAGGCGCGGCGCCCTGACCGACCGCGGCCGGGTGATGATCCTGATGGGCGAGCCGCACTTCGTCGAGAACCGCGCCCCGACCGAGACCGTCGAGCGCATGGATGACATGGCCGCCGGCACCGACGAGGTGCGCGCCAACGCCCAGCTCTGGGTCTACGATCCGGCGCGGCTCGACCCAAAGTTCAAGATCAAGGGCTCACGGCTGATCTTCGTGTTCTACGAGGAGCGGCCGCAGACCAACATCTTCACCCTCGACCGCTCGCACCAGGACGCGACGATGGGGATGCGCGCCCTGGCCAAGGCGCCGGACACGCACTTCCTGCACCCCGACCTGACCGAGGTGCCGAAGCCGGTGTCGGTGCCGGGTGCGGTCGCCGCGTCGGCGGCCGGCCTGGCCCTGCTCGAGCAGGAGGCCCCGTGGACCGGACAGGCCACGGTGCTGGCGGAACCCGGCGTCGCCGATGCCCTGCACCGGCCGTGGTGGGTCCACATCGAGCTGCCGCCCGACGCGCCGGCGCTGGAGACGGTGGCGGGCCGGGTCCTGTCGCCTTCCGGCGAGCTGCTCAGCACCTTCGAGCGGCCGGTCGAGACCATCAGCTTCGGCGGCCACACCGCCTACCACGTCACCTTCCCGCTGGTGGCGGGCGACTACCGGATCGAGTTCGTGGGCGTGGCCGGCGGACGGCCGGCTGTCGCCTACAAGGAGAACGTCACGGTGCCCGAGGCGGCGGCAGAGGGGACCTGGCTGTCGCCGATCGTCGTCGGCCTCTACGGCGAGCGCAAGGAGGACGCACTGCTCGGCTCCGCCTACTGCTTCGGCCAGCTCCACGTGATGCCCCTGAGCAGGCCCGAGGTGACCCGTCAGAACGAGCTGTCCTACTTCGGGTTCGTGGTGCGGCCGTCGGCGGTCGAGAACGGCCAGACACAGCTCACGTCGCACCTCGAGCTGCGCCGCGGGGGCACCCGGCTGGGGCGGCCCCTCGAGCTGCCGCTGAGCGCGATCCAGGTGAGCAGCGACCTGTTCGTCTACGCCAGCTCGGTCAACCTGGGGGCGCTGCCGGAGACCGGCGACTACACGCTCACCTTCCAGATCTCCGGCCCGTCGGGCGAGCCCACCGTCACCCGCGAGGTGCAGCTCAACGTCACGGAGTGACGGCCGGCGGCCGCGGCGCGCGAGCTGGAGGCGCAAGGGAACGGGGGCCGCTGTCGTCCCTGGCGATGCGCTCGTAGCCGCCGCTGCCGGGCGGCGAAATCAGCGTTGCGGCTTCTCGCGCGCGGCCTGGTCAGCGCCGTCGGGTGCGCCCTCCTGGGTGCTGCCGCATCCCCGGCCGCCGGCCGGGGGGTTCGGCATCGCTCACGTGGGCACGCCGAGCCTGGGCAGGATGAAGTACTGGAGCGCCAGGTAGCCGGCGACAAACAGCAGGATCACGACCAGGTTGCCCATCAGACGATTTCCTCGACGCCCCACTGGATCATCCTCATGTCCTTGGCGCAGGCCTCACAGTAGCTGCAGATCATCTCCTTGAGCTCCGCCACCCGTTGCTCGTCGAGCACCGTGAAGAAGATCGACGAGGTCCTCGGGTTCGCGGCAGAGCCCATCCGGACGCCGGACCGGCCGGCGCCGTGCGCGTTCGGGATCTCGCTGTAGGCGACGATGTCGCTGCGGTGCAGGAGCGCCGCGAGCTCCTCGCGGCAGTCGGTGTCGACGATGATCATCAAGAGCTTCATTCCACCTCCCAGCCGCCCTTCTCTGTCGCCCCGCGAGCGGCAGGCGCTCGCGGGGCGAGAGAGAAAAGGACGAAGACGCAACTAGTTTTCCTTCAGGCCGAGCTTGCGGAAGATCACCATCGCCGGGCACCACTTGGTGAACGCCGACTGCAGCAGGTTGAGCCCGACGAAGGCGGTGAACAGGTACCAGTAGGGGCTGACCCAGTGGCCGAGGGCCAGCGTCAGCAGGATCACGACTCCGGCCATCGCGCGCAGCGCTTCATTGACGGTCATCTCAAACCTCCGTGTTCCGTTCGTTCCCGTCCCCGTTCCCGTTCCCGATCCATCGCGTCGGGCTCGGGCGCGGGCGCGGAAGCGGGTTTGCTGATCATTCGGGTGCCTTCGCCGAGTGGGCGCTGGCGGTCTTCAGGTACATGTAGTAGAGCACCGGGATCACGATCAGGGTCAGCGCGGTCGACACCACCACCCCGGAGATCAGCGACACCGCCAGGCCCTGGAAGATCGGGTCGAGGAAGATCACCGCGCCACCGACCACCAGCGCGGCGGCGGTCAGGACGATCGGCCGGAAGCGGACCGCGCCGGCCTTGACGACCGCCGCCTCCAGCGGCTCGCCGGCCGCCAGCTCGAGGTTGACGAAGTCCACGAGCAGGATCGAGTTGCGGACGATGACGCCGGCCAGGGCGATGAAGCCGATCATCGAGGTCGCGGTGAAGAACACCCCGAGCGCGCCGTGGGCTGGCAGGATGCCGATCAGGGTGAGCGGGATCGGCGCCATGATGATGAACGGGGTCACGAACGAGCCGAACCAGCCGACCACCAGGACGTAGATCAGGACCATCACGGCGGCGAAGGCGATCCCCATGTCCCGGAACACCTCGTAGGTGATCTGCCACTCGCCGTCCCACTTCATCATGTAGCGGCTGCGGTCCTCGGGCATGTGGGTCGAGATGATCGGCAGCTTCTCGCCGAGCGGGGTGACGATCTCGCCGAGCCGGTCCTGCATGTTGAGGATCGCGTAGACCGGCGCCTCGGCGCCGCCCGAGACCTCGGCGATGACGTAGGTGACCGGCTGCAGGTTCTTGTGGTAGCGGAAGCGCTCGCGGGCGCCGTCGGCCACCCGGACCAGCTCGGACAGCGGCACCAGCCGGCCGTCCGCCCCGTGGACCGTCAGCTGCAGCAGCTCGTCGACGTGCGAGCGCTGGGCGCGGTCGAGGCGAAGGACGATCGGCACCGGCTCGCGGGCGGTCGGGACGTGGGACAGCCCGGCATCGGCGCCGGCCAGCGCGACCCGCAGCGTGCGCACCACCTGCTCGGGGGTGACGCCGGCGCGGATCGCCTTCTCGCGATCGACCTGCACCTCCCAGCGCTGCGCCGGCTCCTCCACCCACCAGTCGACGTCGACCACGCCGTCGGTCTCCTCGAAGACCCGCTTGACCTGCTCGGCGATCGCGAGCCGGCCCTTCAGGGTCGGGCCGTAGACCTCGGCCACCATGGTCGAGAGCACCGGCGGGCCGGGGGGCACCTCGGTGACCTTGACGTTGACGCCGAGGCGCTGGCCGATCGGGGCCACCTGCTCGCGGATCTGCCGGGCGAGGTCGTGAGAGTCGCTCGACCGGCTGTGCTTCTCGACCAGGTTGACCTGGATGTCGGCCTCGTGGCTGCCCGAGCGCAGGAAGTAGTGCCGCACCAGCCCGTTGAAGTTGAAGGGGGCGGAGGTCCCGACGTAGACCTGGAAGTCGCTCACCTCGGGCAGCTCGCGGAACAGCGCGGCGATCTCGCGCGCCGCGGCGTTGGTCTGCTCGAGCGTGAAGCCCTCGGGGGCGTCGATGACGATCTGCAGCTCCGACTTGTTGTCGAAGGGCAGCATCTTGACGAGGGCGAACTTGGCCGCCACCGTGGCCATCGCCGCGAGCAGCAGCACGACCACTCCGGCCAGGGTCCCCCAGCGCAGGGCCCGGGACCGGATCAGCGGCTTCATGATGCCGGCGTAGATCCGCTCGGTGCGGGTCTCGCCCGCGGTCTGCTGGTCCGGCCCCGCGCCCGACGCGCCCTCCTCCAGCTCATGGAGCGCCTTCCTGCGGAACAGCTTGTAGGTGAGCCAGGGCGAGATCACGAAGGCGACGAGCAGCGAGAACAGCATCGCGGCCGAGGCGTTGATCGGGATCGGCCGCATGTAGGGCCCCATCAGCCCGCTCACGAAGGCGAGCGGCAGCAGCGCCGCGATCACCGTGAAGGTGGCGAGGATGGTCGGGTTGCCGACCTCGTCGACCGCGTAGATCGTCGCCAGCCTGGGATGGGCCCAGCGCAGCTCGTAGTGGCGGTGGATGTTCTCGACCACCACGATCGCGTCGTCGACCAGGATGCCGATCGAAAAAATGAGGGCGAACAGCGTCACCCGGTTCAAGGTGTAGCCGAAGAAGTAGGAGGCGGCGATGGTCAGCGCCAGCGTCACCGGGACCGCCACCGCCACCACGACCGCCTCGCGGCGGCCGAGCGCGAAGCCCATGAAGATCACGACCGCCAGGGTCGCGATCAGCATGTGGTCGATGAGCTCGGTCGACTTCTCGTTCGCGGTCAGCCCGTAGTCGCGGGTCTTGGTGACCCGGATGTCGGACGGGATGAGCTTGCCGCGAAGGTCGGCGAGCAGGGCGTCGAGGTCGTCGACGAGCTCGACCGCGTTGGTGCCGGGCTTCTTGGCCACGGCCAGGGTCACGGCGGGCGCGTCGAGCCCGGCGCGATCGATGCCCTTCTCCCCGGCGCCGGGACCGCTGCCCATCCAGACGTAGCTCGAGGGCTCCTCGGCGCCCTGGTACACCTCGGCGACGTCCTTGAGGTAGACCGGGCGGCCGCCGTAGACGCCCACGATGACATCGCCGATCTCGTCGGCGCCGTGCAGGAACTGCCCGACGTCGACCAGGATGGCGCGGTTCGCGGTGGTGGCGACCCCGGCCGGGAGCCGCCAGTTGACCCCCTCGAGCGCCTTGAAGGCCTGGAGGATCGAGACGTTGAAGCTGGCGAGCCGCTCGCGGTCGAAGTCGACCCTCACCACCGAGCGCTGACCGCCGAGCACCGTGACCTGGGCGACGCGAGGGTGCCGGGTGAGCTCGACCTTGATCTCGTCCGCCACCTTGCGCAGCTCGGTGGTGTCGGCGCGCTCGCTCCACAGGGTGAAGGCGGCCACCGGGACGTCGTCGATGGTGCGCGGCTTGACCGCGGGCGGGGTCATGCCGGGCGGCATGCCGTCCATCGCAGCCGCGAGCTTGCTGTGGACCCGGACCGCCGCCTGGTCGGGATCGGTCCCCACCAGGAAGCGCACGATGATCAGCGTGCCGGACGGCTGGGTGATGGAGTAGATGTACTCCACGTTGTCGATCTCGTAGAGCAGCTTCTCGAGCGGGGTGGCCACCCGGTGCTCGACCTCCTCGGCAGTCGCCCCGGGGTAGCCGACCATGACATCGATCATCGGGACCTTGATCTGGGGCTCCTCCTCGCGCGGGGTGACGAGCACCGCGAAGGCGCCCAGCAGGAGCGAGAAGACCACGATCAGCGGCGTCAGCTTGGACTCGAGGAAGGCCTTGGCGATCGATCCGGAGGCCCCCAGCGGGCGATTCGTCATCTTGATCCGGAGGGCCTCGCGGCGCGCCTGCTCGATCTCCTCCGGGCTCGGCCGACGATGGTGCTCGCCGGGCGCCGGGGGGTGGACGTCCCGCGGCGTCTGGTCGTTCATCGCGCCACCTCCAGCGGCGTGCCGTCCGCGACGGGGCCCGGTGCGTCGGTGGCCACGACCTCGCCCTCGTCGAGGCCCGACAGGACCTCGACCCGCCCGTCGGAGAGCGGCCTGCCGGTGGTCACCGCGCGCGTCCGCGCCGAGCCGTCCGCGGCGCGGACCACCGCCAGCTCGAGGCCGCCGCGCCGGTGGATGGTCGAGCCGGGAACCACCAGGCGGGGCTCCTCGTCGCCGGCGATCTCGGCGCGTCCGGACATGCCGGTGGGGAGCACCGCGCCGGGCAGGCCGACCTTGACCGTGAAGCTGTGGGTCGCAGGGTCCGCGGACGGCACGATCTCCTCCACCGGCCCCTCGATCGGGCCGAGGTCAGGGCGCGCGTCGATCGTCACCCGGAGCAGCTGGCCGGGCACGACCCGGCCGATGTCCGCCTCGCGCACCACCAGGTGGATCTGCTGTCCGGAGGTGGACTCCACCTGCACCAGCGGCCGCCCGGGCGCCGCCAGGTCGCCGAGGTCGACCAGCGTGTCGACGACCCGGCCGGCGAAGGGAGCGCGCACCACCGACTCGTCCGCGACCGACGCGGCGGCCTGAACCGCCCCCTCGGCCTGGACGACCGCTCCCTGGGCGCGCTCGAAGTCCATGCGGGCCATGTCGAGCTCGAGGTCGGAGGCGGCGCGGTCCGCGTGCAGAGCCTCGAACCTGCGGTGGTTGCGCTCGGCGAGCGACAAGGCGGCCCGGGCCTGGGCGAGGGCGCCGGTGGCCTGGGCGAGCTGGCCGTCGCTGGCCGCCGGCTGGATCTGCAGGAGCTTCTGGCCCTGGCTGACCGGGGAGCCAGCCTCGACCCAGATCGCGGTCACCGGGCCCATCACCCGGCTCGAGACAAGGGCCTGGCGGCCGGCCTGCACGGTGCCGCGCACCTCGATCGGCTGGCTCGCGGTGATCCGCTCGACGACCGCGGTGCGCACGGTGACGGGCTCGTGGGACGGCATGGCCGGGTCGGCGTGGTGCCGGCCGCAGCCGGAGGCCGCGGTCAGCGCCGCGATGGCGAGTGCGGCTGTCGGGATGCGTCGTGGGAACTTCATCGGGACTCCTCCATGATCTGGGTCAGGTTGCCGCCGGACACGAACAGCAGGCGATAGCCGCCCAGGGACACGTCGTACCTCGCCACCAGCTCGCGCAGCTCCGCTTCGCGGACCGCGGTCTCGGCGTCGAGGAGGTCGATCATCTTGTCGAGGCCCTGGGCGAAACGGTGCTCGCGGACCCGGAGCGCCTCGCGGGCGGCCTCGAGCGAGTCGGAGGCGGTGGCATGGCGCGCCCGGGCGGTGTGGAGGTCGTGCCACGCCTGCTGGACCTCGAGCTGCACCCCCTCCTCGAAGCGGCGGACATCGAATCCCCAGGCCGCCGCGTCGAGCTGGGCGGCCTCCCGCCTGGCGGCCTCGGTCCCGCCGCTGTAGAGGTCGATCCGGGCGAACGCCATCACCGAGCCGGAGCCGCCGTGGCTGCCGAAGATGGTGTCGTCGTAGAGGTCGTAGCGCGCGCTGGCCGCGATCTCGGGCAGGTACCAGGGCTTGGCCGTCTTCTCCTCGAGCCGTCCGGCCTCGAGCTCGCGGCGCGCCGCCGCGAGGTCGCGCCGGCTGGCGACCGCCGCCGCTCTCCAGTCGTCGAGCTCGCCGGGTGTGGCCGGCGGGGGCGGCAGCGGTGTCAGCTCGCGCGGGATGCTCTGATCGGCGCCCATGACGAAGTTGAGGGCAGCCTCGGCGAGGCGGGCGCCATTGTCCGCCTGGGCGAGCAGCTCGTCCATCTCGGCCAGAAAGACCTTCGCCTTCAGCACCTCGGCCTGGAGAATCAGGCCCTGCCCGGCGTACGAGCCGGCGAGCTCGGCGTGCCTGGCGGTGGTGGAGCGGGCCTTGGACATCAGACCGACCTGCTCGCGCGCCTTGGCGAGGTTGGCGTAGGCGGTGATGGTGTCGAAGGCCGCCTGTTCCCGGGAGTGGTGCCAGCGCAGCTCCTCGGCGGTGGCCATGTGGCCGGCCTGGTCGATGCGAGCGCCGAGCTGGCCACCGGTGTAGATCGGGAGCATCAGCTCGAGCCGGGTCATGAACGTGGACAGGAAGTCGGGGGTGTTGGGGTCGGTCGAGACGAACTCGTCGAAGCTGAACCGCTCCTGGTTCAGCTGGAAGGCGAAGACCTCGGCCGGGTTGTCGGTGTAGCTGTAGATCTCGCTGAGGTCGAGCTGGGGAAGGCGGTGGCCTTCGGCCTGGCGCGCGCGCGCGGCCGCCGCCTGGGCGCGCACGGCCGCGGCCTGGACGGCGGGGCTGCTGTCGAGGGCTGCTTGCACCGCCTCAGCCACGGAGAGCTCTCCGGCCGCGGCGGCGGAGGTGGCGATGATCGGAAGCAGGATCGCGGGCAGGAAGCGTCGCATGGTCGGCCTCCATATCTCCAAATAACGATTTAAGCATAATCGAAAACAGTAGATCATGTCAACCCCCCGAACGCAGGGCAACCGGCACGTGGCGGCCGCCTGCGATCGCACGATCGAGAGGATCAGCGGGGATCTTACAGCAATCCTGGGTGATTCAGCGCGATCAGCTGTCGGCGGCAGGTCGCGACGCCGCCGCATCCAGGGCCTCCGGGGAGTACTCCTCGAGGCACAGCCGCGCCGTCGTGCCCTGGCTGTCGCCCGCACTTTCGAGCTCGAGCGTGCCGCCCATCATCTCGGCGAGCCGGCGCGAGATGGTCAGGCCCAGGCCGGTGCCGCCGTGACGCCGCGTCGTCGACCCGTCCACCTGGTAGAAGGAGTCGAAGACGGCCTCGAGCTCGCCCTCCGGGATGCCGCAGCCGGTGTCGCGCACCGAGAAGGCGATCCGCCCGTCGACCGCCGCGCACCCGACCTCGATCGAGCCGCCGCGCGGGGTGAACTTCATGGCATTGGAGAGCAGGTTGGTGAGGATCTGCACGGTGCGGTCGGGATCGGCCCACAGCACGGCCGCCTCGGGGGGGGGCAGGACGGTGAAGCTCAGCCCCTGGCCCTTCATCTGGTGGCGGAACAGCGCCTCCACATCCTCGAGCACCCGGCGCGCCGGGACGGGCGCGTGATGGACCTCGAGCCGTCCCGCCTCGATCTTGGCGAGATCGAGCACGTCGTTGATGATGGTCAGCAGCTTCTCGGCTGACTGGTGGGCGATCCGCAGGAAATTGAGCTGCTTGGCCGGGTCCTCGACGGCTCCATCGAGCACCAGCTGCAGGAAGCCGAGGATGGCGGTCAGGGGCGTCCTCAGCTCGTGCGAGGTGTTGGCCAGGAACTCCGACTTGAGGCGCGAGGCCTCCATCGCCACCGCGCGCTGGTCGTCGAGCTCGCGGACCAGCTGGGACACGAACACCGCCCCGCCGAGCAGGAACCCGACCTGGGTCAGCAGCTCGATCTCGGCGGTGTCGAGCTCGGGCTCCGAGTTGGTGGTCGCGGCGACCACACCGACGACCCGGCCCGCCGACAGCAGTGGGAGATACAGCACGTGGCTGATCCCGTGCTCATCCTGGACCTTCGCGGCCAGGTCGGCGGGAGCGACGGAGCTGATCGCAGCCGCTCGCGGCATGCCGTCGCGGAAGGCCAGGCGGCAGGGGTGCCCGGTGCCGATCGAGGCCGCACTGAGCCTGCGCAGGGTGTCGATCCCGGGACCGGCGGCCGCCTCGACCGCGAAGTGCGTGCCGTCCGGACGGGGCCGGTACAGCAGCAGCGAGGTGATCGGGTAAACCTCCTGCCCGAGGTCGAGGAAGCGCTCGAGGATGCGCTGGTTCTCGGTCTCCCCGGCGACGGTCTGCGCGACGTTGGAGAGGAACGCCATCCGGGTCTCCCGCGCCTCGGCGATCCGGCGGGCCAGGAAGAGGTCACTGACATCCGTCGCCACCAGCTCGACGAGGGTCTCGCCGGACACCGGATCGGCGACCGGGATGAGCTGGGTGTTGAGCCAGTGCACCTCCCCGCCGGCATCGGCAACCCGGACCACCGCCTCCCAGCCGCCCGTGCCGCGGTCGATGGTGACCGGTACTGCGGCCCTGAGCCGGCCGCGGTCCGGCGGCGGGAACCGCTCCAGCCACTCGAGATCGGGATCGCCGACCGTGATTCCGCGGGTGACTCCGAGCAGTGCGCTCGCGCTGCGGTTGGCGTAGCGCACCCGCAGCTGGCGGTCCAGTGACAGGACCACGACCGGCAGCCCGTCGAGCATCACCTCGGTGCTCTGGCGGTGGCGGTTGAGGCGGTCCGAGAGGGTCGTTTGCGCGCGGATCAGGGCGGCGTTCTCGCGCATCGCCCCGATCAGCGGGATCACCATGCCGACGGCGATCAGGAGATGGCCCCACAGCAGGGGCTCGTCGAACGGGGCCGCCGAACGGGCGATGTTGATGTCGGCGAACGCGACCAGCACGAATGCGGAGCCGAGCCAGAGCTCCCGCCACTCCGGCCACCGGCCCGGCAGGAGCAGGCGGACCGCGACCAGCAGGAACCCGATTGCCAGCGCGAGCACGATCGGCTGCACGCCCCCGATCAGGCCGCGGCCGAGGAGCCACCACGCCGACACCGCGACGATCGCCGGCAGGGCCAGCATCCGGACGGCGTGGAGCGCGCGTCGGGAGCGGGTCCCTTCCTGGAACGCCCAGGCTGCGAGGCCGAGGGTGAGCGCCTGGGTCAGGGACCACGCCCAGGTGTCGATGGCGTGCAGGGTGGCGGGGGAGACTCGAACCGTGTCGAGAGCCAGCCGGAGTGCGAAGTACGCGACGATCGGCAGGAAGAGGTTGCGGACCCGGCGGTCGACCGGATCGCCGAGCGACCTCCAGCGGGTGTTGAAGAACCACGCCGCCTGGGCCGCCAGGTAGAGCACCACGCCCGACAGCAGCACGAAGTCGTTGCGGTCGCCAGGCCACTCGATCGCCCGCTGCAGGATGAGAGCGCCGGCGACCGCGACAACCACGGTGGCGAGGGCGACAACGCGGGACGCCATTCCCGGCCCTTGGAGGTATCCCGGATCCGATTGCCGGTCGCTCACCCCTGGAGTATATCGGCGGCCGCCGCAATCCACACGGTGCGAGGGCGCGGCGTGGATCGCGGAGATCGGCGGCCGCCGGACCGCCGTCCGTGGGCCTGGCACCGTGCTAGGCTTTGTGGTGCGACGCGCGAATGGCGCCCACCGCGGCGCGCGACGCGAGTGAAGAGGAAAGTCGTGGGCTCGACGGCCCCCCACAAAGGAGAGCTCCATGAAACGTCAGCTCGTGCTCGCAGGCCTGATACTGCTTGTCTCCCTGCCGGTGCTCGCCCAGGAGGAGGCCCCCACAGAGCCCCCGCCGGATCCCTGGAAGGGCGCCCTCGGGCTGTCCTACGTCGACACCAGCGGCAACAGCGAGACCGAGGCGTTCGGCCTCGATTTCAAAGTCGAGCGCCTGCCCGAACCCTGGGGCCTCGAGATCACGGGCCTCTTCAACCGAGCCTCGGATCAGGGCGAGACCACGGCCGAGCGCTACTACCTGGGTGGCCGCGCCAAGCGGGCGCTCGGTGATCGCTGGGAGCTGTTCGGCGGGCTGAGCGGCGAGAAGGACGAGTTCGCAGGCTTCGACATGCGGCTGCTCGCCGAGGTCGGCGTGGGCTACAAGGCGCTGCTCGGGCCAAAGCACTTCCTGGCCTTCGACGCCGGCCTGACCTACACCGACGAGGACCGGCTCGATCCTACTCCGGACGAGTCCTGGTTCGGCGGCGTGCTCGGCCTCGCCTATGAGTGGAAGCTCACGGACACCACCTCGTTCACGGAGCGGGTGCTGTTCTACCCGAACTTCGAGGAGTCGAGCGACTGGCGGCTCTCGTCCGAGACCGGGATCCAGGCTGCGATCAGCTCGATGCTCGCACTCAAGTTCAGCTACGAGTACCGCTACCGCAACGAACCGCTGACGCTCGCCGACGGCAGCGAGGCCGACTCGACGGACACGACCACCCGGTTTTCGGTGGTCTTCAACTTCTAGAGGGGCGTGTGGGGCATAGGCCCCTCGGCGCACGCGGGGCGTAGATCTCCGGATGCGTGTGACGCGTCGCGGTCGCTGGCTAACCTCCGCCCCGCGTGCGCCGAGCAGGATGCGCTGCGCGCATCACTGACGAAGTGAAGAAGCTCCTCATGACGAGTGTTGTGGGCCGAGGTAGGGACCGCGTACTCGACTCCATGCGCGACTCGCTCGTCATCATCCTGCCGGCAGCTCCCCGACGAGCGTGGCTAGCCGAAGCCGGCGGCGCTGAGGGCGCGGAAGTCGCGGATCACCTCGGCGGCGTGGGTGGCCGGGGACACGCGCGGGTAGGACTTGAGGACGCGGCCGTCGCCGCCGACCAGTACGGACACGCGCTTCGGAAACGGCAGCAGGGGGATCACCGCGCCCACTGCACGGGCGACGGCGCGCTGGCGGTCCGACAACAGCAGGAACGGCAGATGATTCTCCTCAGCGAACCGGCGGTTGGCCTCGGGTGAGTCGTAGGACACGCCGAGCACGGTGAGCCCGAGGCCCTGAAGCTCGCCCCAGCTGTCCCGCAGCTGGCAGGCCTCCCGGATTCAGCCGGGGGTGCTCGCCTTGGGGTAGAAGTAGAGCAGGTAGGACCGCCCCGTGAGGTCCGAGCTGCGCACCACCGACCCGTCGTGCGCCGCCAACGAGAACTCGACCATCGGCTCGGCTTCCTGGATCATCGCAGCGGCTCCCGTCCTGCGGTGGTTGCGCCCGCGGTGGTCATTCGACCCCCGAGTGCTCGTCAGGTTGCGGCGCCGGCAACCGGTCCGCCCACCACTCGCACCGCCGGATCCCAAACTGCAGGTGGTCGTGGGCGGCGATCACAATCGTAGCGCAACAGGTTGACCGCGACCGGAGGCCGGGTTAGTGTGATGGCGTAGCGCAATGGACAGGAGGGCCCATGGCAGGCAAAGCTGAAGTCGTTGATCGGATCGCGGAGCTGACCGGGATTCCCAAGACCACGGTCGCGATGTGCTACGACACCCTGTTCGAGCTGCTGGCCGAGTCGCTCGGCAAGGGCGACAAGGTGGCGGTTCCCAACTTCGGGACCTTCAACGTCTCGGGACGGCCGGCCCGCATCGGCCGCAACCCTGCGACCGGGGCGCCGATCCAGATCGCGGCCTCCAAGACCGTCCGCTTCAAGGTCGCCAAGGCGCTCAAGGACAGGCTGTAGCCCGCCCAGCGACGGGGCGCTATCCTTGGCCGGGCCCCGCACGGGCGGCCGTGAGGGGTGGGCACCGTCACCGATCCTGAGGGTCGGTCGGCCGGCGAGCCGGAGGCTGCTCGAGGCGATGCCCGAGCAGCAGTGACAGCTGCTCCTCGATGGGGAGGGCTTCCTCGTCCGAGTCGCGCCACGGCCAGCGGATGACGCCCATCGAGCGCTCGTAGGCCTCGACCCCGGCCTCGAGAGTCGCGACGACCAGGCGCGGTGCGAACCCGGACTGGAGCTTCACCCGGAAGGCGAGCCCCTGCGACCCGCCCGGCTGGCCGCCGCCGAGGAGGTTGGCCTGCTCCTGCTGCAGGTGCGCAGCAACGCGGCCCATCGCGTCGGACCGCTGGGCCAGCCTGGCCTCGGTGCGGGCGTCGAGCTCCGACAGATCGAGCCGATCGAGGCCGAGCGAGAAGCGTGGCTCGGCGGCGCCGGCGATGGCGGCGGCGGCCGCGATCAGCAATGCGGTCAGGACACCGGACCTCATGACAGCGTCACCTCAGTCTAACGCCCCCTATCGCCAACCAGTCGTCGGGCGAGGCCATTTCGCACGGGCGGTTGCGCGCGACCGGGCGCCGAAGCGGAAGCGGAACCGAGCACTCCCAGAAGGCGGATCTGCCGACCCCACCCAGCACATCGAACCGCGGAGGCCGCGGAGCCCGCAGACAACATCGCGGAGACGGTCTTCTGAATGTGCCCAGCGTTCTTTGCGCCCTCCGCGGTTCAGATGACGAGACGGCGATTCGGGGCGTGTTTCAGGGCACGGGCACGGGAGCGGGAACGAGCCCGGAAGCGGGCGCGGAAGCGGAAGCGGGCGGGGGTGTGGACATCTCGGGAACGGGAACGGGAGCGGGAACGGGTGGGCGGGCCCTATTCCCCAGATCCCAGATCCTGGTCGGGCGGGGGCGCGGTGGACATCTCGGGAACGGGAACGGGAACGGGAGCGGGAACGGGTGGGCGGGCCCTATCCCCCAGATCCGAGATCCTGGTCGGGTGGGGCTATCCCCTATCCCCTAAACCCTAACCCCTGGTCGGGTGGGGGCGTGTACACTCCAGAGGCGTGATGCAACGCAGAACCTCGCGGCTGCTGGCGGGCCTCGCCTTCGCGCTGGCGGTGTCCGGGACGGCGGCCGCCGCCGACTACGAGATGGCGGTCACGCTCGACGCGGAGCTGCACCGGCTGCAGGGACGCCAGCTCGTCCGCTGGTTCAACGCCACGGACACGGCGACCGGCGAGCTGTGGTGGCACCTCTACCTCAACGCCTTTGCGAGTGACGACTCCACCTTCCTGCGCGAGCTCGGGCCCCGGCGCCTGCGCTTCGGCGGGCGGCCCGATGACATGCGCTGGGGCTGGACCACGATCACCCGCATGGCGCTGGCCGACGGCACCGACCTGCTGCCGACGCTCGAGTTCATGCGCCCCGACGACGGCAACCTCGAGGACCGCTCGGTGGCGCGGGTCCGGCTGCCGGAGGAGGTTCCCCCGGGCGGCTCGGTCGTGGTGGAGGTCGAGTTCGAGGCGCAGCTGCCGTCGATCATCGCCCGCACCGGGTTCGCCGGCGACTTCCACCTGGCCGGGCAGTGGTTCCCCAAGCTCGGGGTGTTCGAGGGCGCCGGCGGCTGGAACTGCCACCAGTACCACGCCAACAGCGAGTTCTTCGCCGACTTCGGCAGCTACCGGGTGACCATCGAGGTGCCGCGCGGCTGGGTGGTCGGTGCGACCGGCGTCGAGATCGGCCGGATGGAGCCGCCGGAGGACCACGAGCGGGGGCTCCGGCTGGCGTACTCGGCGGAGCGGGTGCACGACTTTGCGTGGGTGGCGGCACCGGGGTCGGCGATGGAGGTGGTGTCCGCCGAGTTCGAGCCGGGCCGCGACGTGCCCCGCGAGTGGCTCGAGCGGGCCGTCCGGACGCTCGGTTCAAGCGCGGCCTCGCTCGAGCTGCCGCCGACCAGGCTGCGGCTCATGGTGCCGCGGAGCCACCTGAAGCTCGCCGAGCGTCACCTGCACGCGGCCCGCCTCGGGCTGGCCTGGCACGGTCTCTGGTACGGGCCGTACCCCTATCCGCAGCTGACCGTCGTGGTGCCGCCTCCGTCCGCCGTCGAGGCCGGGGGCATGGAGTACCCGACCTTCATCACCGCCACGAGCGGGTGGGCTTCGCCGATGGCCCTCCTCGAGGGGCGATCGCTGGTGGAGACCGTGGTCATCCACGAGATCGGGCACCAGTACTTCTACGGCCTGCTGGCGTCCAACGAGTTCGAGGAGGCGTGGCTCGACGAGGGCCTCACGAGCTTCGCCGAGCTCCAGTGCAGGGAGGCGATCGCGGCCGATGGCCTCGCGCCCGCGCTGCGCCGGGGAGGCCTCTGGACGCGCGAACGGATCGGGCAGAGCCTGGTCTGGACGCACTTCCGGATCGACCAGCCGTCGTGGGAGTTCCCGTCCCCTGTCCAGTACTACAGCGCCTCCTACGGCAGGACCGCGCTCAGCCTGCGCACCCTCGAGGGCCTGCTCGGCCCGGCGAACTTCGCGCGCGCCATGCGCACCTATGCCGAGCGGTACCGGTTTCGCCACCCCACCGGCGACGACCTGTTCGCGACCTTCTCCGAGGTCGCCGGCGAGGACCTCGGCTGGTACTTCGAGCAGGCCTTCCGATCCGAGGCGGAGGTCGACTGGGAGGTCGCGGAGGTCCGCCACAGCCCGCGCCCCGGCGCCGCGGGCGAGTGGTCGATCGATGTCGATCTCGGGCGCCACGGTGGCTTCGCCGGCCCGGTGAGCGTTGCGCTCGAGTTCGAGGACGGGCGCCGGGAGCGGCGCAGCTGGGACGGGGGCGCCCGCCGGACAACGTGGACGCTCGACTCCGCACAGCGGCTCGAGCGGGTGGTCGTGGACCCGGACGCGGTGTGGGCGCTCGAGACGAAGCGCCGCGACAACTACTGGGCGAGGGAGGAGAGCTCGCGGGCGGCGCGCCGCGCACTGTGGTGGGTGCCGGAGGCGCTGCACTGGCTCGGGCTCGTTCACCTGCCGTGGAGCTGATGGCCGTGAGCGAGCGTCCTTTCGGACCGCCGTCGCCGTGCCGGGGCGCTCGGCAGGCGCTGCGGCTGCGGCAGCTCGTCGCCGCGGTCTGGGTCGCCTCCTGGCTGGCGATCGCGCCGGTGCTCCTCGTGCTCTCACAGACAGCCGGCCGCAGCCTCGCGGCAGTGCCGGGCGGGCCGGGCGAGGTGGCGGCCGGCGACCTCCCGCTCCTCATGGTGGAGGCCGTCCGCGGGGCGCTGAAGCCGCTGGCGATCGCTCTGGTGTCCGGCCTCGCGGCCTGGTGGGCCTGGACGGTGCTGTGGCACGCCGGGGTGGTGCGCTGGCAGCTGGGCACGGGCGCAGCGCCGATCCGCCTGGGCGCCCTGCTCCGGCTCGGCGCCGGCAGGTGGTGGCGCTATGCGCGGCTGTCGGCGACCGCCCTGGCCGCGCTCGCGGTGGCAGCCGCCGCCGTGCTGGCGCCGCTCGGTCGGTGCGCGGTGGGGGCGCTCGGCGCGATGGCGGAGCGTCGCCTGCTGGTGCTGCTCGGGATCGGAGCCACGGCGACCGCGCTGCTGGCGATCGCGGTCTGGCTGGCGACCCTGCGCGGGGCGTGGCTGCTCGGGCTGCCGGGGCGCCGCTCCGCCGTGCTGGCGTGGCTGGCGGGCCTCAGGGAGACGCTGCGGCGGCCGCTGCCGGGCCTGTGGGCCTGGCTGGTGTGGATGGTCCCGGCGCTGCTCGTCTCCGCCGTCGCGCCGCTGCTCGGCGCAGCTTTCGTTGGCCTGCGCGGCGGCCTGCTGCTGGTCATGATCGGGCTGCTGGCGAGCCTCGCGCGCGCGTTCTGCTGGGTCGGCCTGTTCTGCTCCTTCGCCCCGCTGACCGATCTCGTCGGCGGTGCGGAAGGACCGCTCGAGGCGGCCGCCGGCAGCCCGCAGCAGGAGATCATGTGCGCCGAGGAGGCGTGGCAGGAGGAGGACGACGAAGGCGATCCGCCTGCGAGGTGACACGTGAAACGTGACACGTGACGGGAAACAGGTCCCCGCCCACCTGGGACGATTGCGGAACGAGGTAGGCGCGCGACTTTCGCGCGCCCCCAAACCGTGGCGCGTATGACGCGACGTTCGCGCGCCCCCAACCTGTCGCGTGAGCGGCGCGCATGAGATGCGCGCCTACGACCTCGGGACCCCTGCTGCTTCCTTGAGCCGCTTCGGCCCGGCGTCGGCGACCTCCTTCGGGCAGCCGCTCTCGAACAGCTTGAAGTTGTCGATGTAGCGCGCCACCAGCGCGTCGTAGCGGCGCCAGTAGTCGTCCTTGTTGCCCCACGAGTTCGAGGGATCGAGCACGTCCTCGGGAACCTCCGGGCAGCTCAGGGGCACCTCGAAGCCGAACAGCCGGTCGCGGCGATAGGCCACGTCGTTGAGCTTGCCCTCGAGAGCGGCGTTGAGCAGGTTGCGGGTGTGGCGGATCGAGATCCGTCGGCCGACGCCCCAGCCGCCGCCGACCCAGCCGGTGTTGACCAGCCAGCACTGGGCGCCGTGGCGGATCATGTTCTCCTTGAGCATCCGGGCGTACTCGAAGGGGTGGTGGACCATGAACGGCGCGCCGAAGCAGGCCGAGAAGGCGATCTCGGGCTCGATGCCGAGGCCGATCTCGGTGCCGGCGATCTTCGAGGTGTAGCCGGAGATGAAGTGGTAGACCGCGCGGTCGGGATCCAGCCGCGCGATCGGCGGCATCACGCCCTGCGCGTCGCAGGTCAGCAGGATGACGTTCTTGGGGTGGCTGTACACCACGCCCTCGGGCACGGTGTTGGGGATGAAGTCGAGGGGATAGGCGGCACGCGTGTTCTCGGTGAAGCGGTCGTCATCGAGGTCGAGCCGGCGCGAGGTCGGGTCCTGCACGACATTCTCGAGGATCGTGCCGAAGCGTCGGGTGGTGGCCCAGATCTGGGGCTCGTGCTCGGACGACAGCCGGATCACCTTGGCGTAGCAGCCGCCCTCGAAGTTGAAGACCCCGGTCGACGACCAGCCGTGCTCGTCGTCGCCGATCAGGCGCCGCCGTGGATCGGCCGAGAGGGTGGTCTTGCCGGTGCCCGAGAGGCCGAAGAACAGGGCCACGTCGCCGCCCGCGCCGACGTTGGCCGAGCAGTGCATCGACAGCACCTCGCGCAGCGGCAGCAGGAAGTTCATGACCGTGAAGATGCTCTTCTTGATCTCGCCGCCGTACATCGAGTTGCAGACCAGCGCCAGCCGCTGCGCGAAGTTGATGATGATCGCGGTGTCGCTGCGGGTGCCGTCGATGCGCGGGTCACAGCGAAAGCTCGGCAGCGCCATCACCGTGAACTCGGGGACGTGGCTCTGGTAGTCGTCGAGAGACGCCGGTTTGATGAACAGGTGGCGGGCGAACAGCGAGTGCCAGGCGTGCTCGGTGATGACCCGGATCGGCATCCGGTACTCCGGGTCGGCGCCGACGAAGCAGTCCTGCACGAACAGCTCCTCATCCTGGAGGAAGGCCTGCACGCGCGCGATCAGCGACGAGTACTTGTCCGGATCGAAGGGCCGGTTGTACTCGCCCCACCAGATCCGGTTCTCGGTCGAGTCCTCGCGCACGATGTACTTGTCCTGGGCGGCGCGCGCCGACCACTTGCCGGTGTTGACCACCAGCGGGCCGCCGTGGGCGAGGTGCCCTTCCTTGCGGAAGGTGGCCTCCTCGACCAGGGCCGCGGCCGGCAGGTTCCAGAACACCCGGTCGAGGTGGATCAGTCCATGGTTGGACAGGTCGAAGCGGCTCTTGAGGTCGCCGGCCTGCGCGGTTCCCGGGGTGTCGAACTCGAGGTACTTCATTTCCAGTCCCTCACCAGCTTGCGCTGACCGATGTAGAGCTCGTTGGGTGAGTTCGGGTCGAGCGCCCACTTCATGCGATCGATGCCTTCGGTGATCTCCTTGATCGAGCCGCAGAAGGAGACCCGCAGGTGGCCCTCGCGGCCGAACTCCTTGCCCGGCACGGTCACCACCTGCACCTTCTCGAGCAGGAACTTCGACAGCTTCTCCGAGCTCTTGCCGTAGTGGCTGAAGTCCGGGAACGAGTAGAAGGTGCCGCCGGGGGCCTCCAGGCGCACGCCGTCGAACGAGCGCAGCTGCTCGATCAGGACGTTTCGGTTGTTCTCGAGGGTCGTGCGCAGGCTGCCAACCGATGACTGGATGCCGTTCAGCGCGCCGACCGCCGCGTGCTGGAGCAGCGCCGACGGCCCGGACGTCTCGTGGCTCTGGATGTTGGTCATCACCTCGATCAGGCGACGGCTTGCCACCGCCCAGCCGATCCGGAAGCCGGTCATCGCGTACTGCTTGCTGACGCCGTTGATCAGGATCAGCTTCGAGTTCTCGGTGCGGTCCTTGGCGTACTGGTAGCAGTTGACCGGCCGCCGGCCGTCGAAGAGCAGCCGGTGGTAGATGTCGTCCATGATCAGGTAGAGGTCGCGGCGCTCGCAGAACTCGACGATGTCGGCGATGAACTGCTCGGGGTAGACGGCGCCCGAGGGGTTGTTGGGGCTGTTGATGATGACCGCCTTGGTGTACGAGCCCGTCACCTGCTCGATGTCCTCGATCCGCGGGATGAAGGAGCCGTCCTCGGGGCTTACCGGCACCGGCACCGCCCCCACCAGCTTGACCATCTCGGGGTAGCTGACCCAGTAGGGGGCCGGGAAGATCACCTCCTGCTGCGGGTCGAGGATGGCATGCAGCGCGCTCATGATCGCCTGCTTGGCGCCGCCGGAGGCCATCACCTGCTCGGGCGCCGGCCGCCAGCCGTAGAAGTCCTCGGTGTAGCGGATGATCGCCTGCTTGAGCGCGGGAATGCCGTCGGGCGGTGTGTAGCGGACCTCGCCCGACGTCAGCAGCGAGGTCGCGGCGAGGATGGCGTCGAGCGGCGGCTTGCCCTTCGGCTCGCCGCCTCCGAGGTGGATCACCGGATCGCCCTTGGCCCGCAGGATCGCGGCCGTCTCGTTGAGCTTGAGCGTGGCGGACTCGCCGATCTGCTTGGCGATGTACGAGATGCTCATGTCGCCTGCCCTGCCTTTCCGGACCCGTCCCACGGAGTGGGGGACAGCTGGCGGCCGATTATCTCAGAGGTTTGTGAAAGTTTCCACTTGCAGGCGCCCCGGGAGCCGGATGGGGCCGCCTCTCGGGCCGCCCGGCCGTTGAGCGGGGGCGTCTCTCCGGAATCCTCGGCGGCAAGCGCCTTTCTCAACTCGACTCGTTCGGTGTACTCTCGTCACGATGCAACGGCTGGGAAGGAACAGCGTCCGCCTCAAGGAGCTGCGGGCGCGGGTGCGGGAGCGGCGGCCGGGCGAGGTCGTGGTGGACGGCCGCCGGGTGATCGGCGACCTGGTCCGGTGGGGGGTGCCGCTGCTCGAGCTCTACGTGGCGGATGGGACCCAGCCGGAGCCGGCGATCGTCGCTGCCGCGCTCGGCGCATGGCAGGTCGAGACGCCACTCTTCGAGGGCCTCGCCCCGACTCGCCATCCGCAGGGCGTGCTGGCGGTGGTGCCGGAGCCGGCCGGCCGGGCCTGGCCGGGCCGCAGCGGCGTCGCGCTGTTTCTCGACGGCCTCCAGGACCCCGGCAACCTGGGCGCCATCGTGCGCTCGGCGGCGGCTCTCGGGGCGTCGGCCGTTCTGCTTTCGGAGGGGTGTGCCGACCCCTTCCACCCGGCAGCGGTCCGCGGATCGGCGGGCGCGGTGTTCCGGGTCGTGCTCGAGCGCGGAGTGGCGGCAGAGCGGGCCATCGGCCGGGTCCGCAGCCGGGGCGGCTCGGCCTGGGCGGCCGACGCCGCAGGCTCGCCCGTGTCGGGGTGGCGGCCGCGCCGGCCGACCCTCCTGCTGCTCGGCGCCGAGGGCGCCGGGCTGAGCGAGGCCGCGCTGGCGGACGTCGACGGCCAGGTGGCCATCCCGCTCGAGCGCGACGTCGAGTCGCTCAACGTCGCGGTCGCGGCCGGGATCCTGCTCCACCACCTGCGCAGCGCGTGACCTACCGGGACGCCTTCAGGGCCACCACGCCCGCTGCACCGGCAGTCGCCCTGCCGATGATGGCGGACGACGGCAACCGTCGCTGCAGTCGGCGGGCGTCCGCCGCGGGCAGCGCGGCCAGCAGGCCCCCCGAGGTCTGAGGGTCGAGCGCCAGGTCGACCAGCAGCGGATCGGCGCCGTCGGCGATCTCGAGCACGCGGGCGACGCTGTCCCGGTTCTTGCCGGCGCCGGCCGGGACCAGCCCGGTGGCGGCGGCCTCGAGCGCACCGGGCAGCCGCGGCAGGGCGGCGAGGTCGAGCTCGAGGGTGAGGCCGGAAGCGTTCGCCATCTCGGCGGCGTGGCCGGCCAGGCCGAATCCGGTGACGTCGGTGACCGCATGGGGCTCGGCGTCGTGGAGCGCCTCGGCGGCGTCCCGGTTGAGGGTGCCCATCCAGCGCATCGCGGTGGCGAGGTGGCCGGGGTCGACCAGCTCGGCCTTCGCCGCGGTGGCCACCAGCCCGGTGCCGAGCGGCTTGGTGAGCAGCAGCAGGTCCCCCGCCTGGGCGCCGCCGTTGCGCCAGATCCGGTCGGGGTGGACGGTGCCGGTGACGGCCAGGCCGTAGAGCAGCTCGGTGCCCTCGACGGTGTGGCCGCCGGCGAGCACCGCCCCGGCCTCCTTGAGAGCGGTCAGGCCGCCGCGCAGGATCTCCTTGAGCACGTCGCGGCCGAGGCGCGCCAGCGGGAAGCTCACCAGGTTCATGGCGGCGAGCGGCCGGCCGCCCATCGCGTAGACGTCGGACAGGGCATTGACCGCCGCGATCCGGCCGAAGGTGAAGGGGTCGTCGACGATCGGCGGGAAGAAGTCGGTGGTGTGGATGATCGCGAGCTCGGGCGACACCCGGACCACGCCGGCGTCGTCGGCGAACTCGATGCCGACCAGCAGGTCCTCCGACTCCAGCCGCGGCAGGCCGCACAGGATCGTCTCCAGCAGTCCCTTGGCGAGCTTGGCGCCGCACCCGCCGTAGGCGCTGCCCCTGGTCAGGGCGGTGACCTCGGCCGGCGCCACCGCATCGAGCGCGCTCGGCGTCCAGGTCTCGCCGCGGCGGCGGTAGACCGACTCCGGCGCCAGGGCGGCGGCGGCGAGGACCTCGGCGAGCGCGTCGGCCTGGTCGGCTTGCGCTTCGAGCACCACCCCGCACTGGGAGCTGACAGCGCGCGGCGCCGGCACCGCATCCACGTTCAGCCCGCGCTCGCGGGCGGCACGCTCGGCCTGCATCACCCGCTGCGTGCTCCCGAAGACGATCAGCAGATCACGGCGCGTGGTCACCACGCACGACTCCTCGCTGCAGCATGCACCTCCCAGATCATATACGCCCTCGCCAGTGTGGTACCGCGCGCTCCCGTTCCCCTTCCCGTGCCCGTTCCCGTTCCCGAATCTGTTCGTGGCGCGGCGTGTTTGTGATCTTCACGCTGCGATCGCTGGCCTATCGGATGCTGTTCCTCGCCGCATCGCGGACTGCTTCGACAAGCCGATCCACGTCCTCCTCCGTGCTGAACGGACCGAAGCCGGCTCGCACGGTGCCGTCCGGGAAGGTCCCGAGCCGGCGGTGGGCGGCGGGAGCGCAGTGCAGGCCGGCCCGCAGCATGATCCCGCGCTCCCGGTCGAGCCGGTCGGACAGCTCGCCGGAGTCGACGCCGGGGACGGTGAACGACAGGATGCCGACGTGGGCCGCGGATCGATCCCAGCCGTGCAGCCGGACACCGGGGATGGCGGCCAGCCCATCGGCTGCGCGGTGCGCCAGCGCCGTCTCGTGCGCCTGGACCGCCGCCACCGTGCGGTCGGCCAGCCACCCGCACGCCGCTTTGAGGCCGGCGATGCCCGGACCGTTGGCGCTGCCCGCCTCGAGCCGGTCGGGCAGCCACTGCGGCATCTCCTCGCTCTCCGAGCGGGAGCCGGTGCCGCCGCAGACCAGCGGCTCGACGTCGACGCCGTCGGCGAGCAGCAGCACGCCGACGCCGGCAGGGCCGAGCAGCCCCTTGTGGCCGGAGCACGCGAAGGCGGCGGCGCCGAGGCGGGAGAAGTCGATGGGCAGGCTGCCGGCGGTCTGGGCGCCGTCGACCAGCACCGGCACCGGCGCCACGGCGACCGCGATCTCGGCGACCGGGAGCACGGCGCCGCTGACGTTCGAGGCGTGGCAGAGCACGACCAGGCGGGTCGGCGCGGCATGCGTCAGCGCGGCCACCTCCTGGGCCGACGGGACGCCGGTCACGGGCGCGCCCTCGGCGACCGCGATTTCGAGGCCGAGCCTGCCCTCGAGCCGCCGCAGCGGGCGCATCACCGCGTTGTGCTCGAGGGCAGAGACCACGACCCGGTCACCGGCGGCGAGCCACGAGCCGAGCACGGTGTTGATCCAGAAGGTCGCGCCGGGGCCGAGCAGGGTGCGCGCGGGATCGGCGCCGAGCAGATCGGCCACGAGCTGCCGGGCCTGCTCGATCGTGCGCGATGCGGCGACGGTCAGGCGGTGGCCGCCGCGGCCCGGGTTGCCGGCCTCCTCGAGGAGAAACCGGCGGACGGCATCGGCCACCCCGGGCGCCTTGGGGAACGAGGTCGCCCCGTGATCCAGGTAGATGCCGGAAGGCGCTGTCACGGCCGGACGATCGAGCCCGCTCCGGCGAGCCGGCCGGCGATCTCGAGCATGTCGGTGACCCGGCCGACGGCCAGCCGGTCGACGAGCTCGAAGAAGTTGAGGCAGGTGCCGCAGGCGATGACCTCGACGCCCGCCGCCTCCAGGGCGCGCAGGTCGTCGAGCAGGGGGGAGCCTTCGCAGCACAGCTTGACGCCGCTGTTGTAGAAGACCAGGGTGTCGGGCTTGCGGTCGAGCTGGGCCTGGGTCTTGAGGAACGAGCGCAGCAGCAGTGAGCCCAGCTCGCCGTTCCCGGTGCCCATGGCGTCGCCGCCGACCTGGACGACCTGGGGCCGGCGCGCTCCGGTCGCGGCGGCGGCGTCCCCGGTCAGGTCGCAGGATGGCAGCGCCTGCTCGCGAGCCCCGACGCGGCCGGCTTGCGATCCGGCGGTGATGGTCAGCACGAACGTGCCGTCGCCGGGGTCGTCGACGACGACCTCGGCCCCGCGCGCGGCGGCGAATCGGCTGACGTTGGAGCGCGCCAGCTGGTCGGCGACGTGGAGCCTCAGCTGCCGCTCCCCGGCCTCGAGCGCCTCGCGCAGCCGGAGCACCGGGCCCGGGCAGGCAAGGGAACGAACGTCGATCTCCCTCATGAACGCCCTCCAGACGGGATTTTATCCCGATCCGCGGCGACGCGCCGCGGCGGCGCCCGGCGTCGGATCGGGGTATCATGGAAGGAGATCTGACGCGACAGGAGGTGGTCATGCTCGGAAGGGGCGTGCTGAGCCGGCTCCACACTCTGACCCAACAGAACACTCACACCCTCACCGTGTACGTCGACATCGACCAGAACAAGCAGTCGAACCGGAAACGCGGCTACCTGGTGCAGGCGGAGGCGATGCTCAAGGAGCTGCGGGTCCAGCAAGGCCGCTCCCAGCGGCTCGACGCCGCCGCCGAGCGGGCCCTCGATCTGCTGCGGTCGATCAAGCCGGAAGGCAAGGCGGCGCTGGTGGTGGTCCATCCCGACACCGACCTCGGTGAGATCCACCAGATCGAGCTGCCGTTCGCGGCGGCGGCGCACTGGCGCCGGGGCGCCTTCCTGCGCCCGATCGTCGAGGCCATGGACGAGAACGAGCGCTACGGCGTGGTCCTCACCGACAACAAGCGGGCGCGTCTGTTCACCGCCCAGATGGGCGAGCTCACGGAGCACGAGGACCTGCTGTCGGAGACCGGGTCGCGGGTCCGCGCCCTCGGCCCGGACCAGTGGCGCGCCCAGAAGCGGCACGACAGCCGGCACCAGGAGGAGGTCGCATCCCACGCCAAGCGGGCGATCGACGCGCTCCACGACCTGTCGCTGCGCGCCCCCTTTGACCGGCTGATCGTGGCCGGCCCGCCACAGGCGACCGGCCAGCTGGTGCGGCTGCTGCCGAAGCGGCTGAGCGGCAAGCTGGTCGAGACCGTGACCATGCGGGTCGGGGCTGACCGCAAGGAGGTGCTCAACAAGATCCTGGCGGTCCAGCGCCGCATGGAGCGGGAGCAGGAGTCGAAGCTGGTCGAGGGCCTGCTGGCCGAGCTCCACGACGGCGGCAAGGCGGTGGCGGACTTCGCGAGCGTGCTCGATGCCGTCAACCAGGGGCGGGTGTGGAAGCTGTTCTACGCCAAGGGCCTGCGCAAGGAGGGCGGGGAGTGCAGGGAGTGTGGCGCCTACCTGCCGCACTCGGTCGGGCCGTGCGTCTACTGCGACGGCGAGGTCCAGCCGCTGACCCAGGTCATCGACCGGCTCTCCCAGTCGGTGATGGAGACGGGCGGACAGGTCGAGGTGGTCGACGGGCCGGCGGCGGAAAGGATGAAGCCGCTGGGGTCGATCGCTGCGCTGCTGCGGTATTAGTCGGGGATACTCACGAGCGATCGGCTGCGGACGGCGCAGCGCCCCACGCAGCGGTGCGCTCTCGCCTCGGGGTGGACGACGTCGTATCGAGATCTCTGCCATTCCCGTCTCAGACCCGGCCCCCCGTCCGCATCCTCCATCGTCCCCGGCGGATTCGCCTCCGTCCCCATCGGGTCCACGTGCCCACCGTGCACGGGACCTCGCCGCTCAGCGACAAAGATCCCCTCACGGCTCCGAATGAGACGCCAGAATATTGAAAATTCTGCTTGCCTCGAAGAATTTTCAATATAGACTGAATCGGTGATTCCTCGAGACCGCGCTCTCGGTGAGGTCGCATCCCGCCTCGGCAAGTTCCCGGTCGTCGGCATCGTCGGCGCTCGCCAGGTTGGAAAGACCACTCTCGCCCGAGAAGTGGCCGCTCGCGGTTGGGACCAGGTGACCGTGTTCGATCTCGAGGACCCTCGGGATGAAGCCCGTCTTGCCGACCCCACCCTCGCGATCCAGGATCTTCGAGGTCTCGTTGTCATCGATGAGATTCAGCGGAGGCCAGAGCTTTTTCCGGTACTCCGAGTGATGTCAGATCGACCTCTGCTTCCGGCCCGTTTCCTGATCCTCGGAAGCGCCTCTCCGCACCTCCTGCGCCAGAGCTCGGAGTCGCTGGCTGGCAGGATCTCCTACCTCGAGCTGGGCGGGTTCAGCCCTGACGAGGTCGGGTTCGACCATCTGCGACGGCTCTGGATTCGCGGTGGGTTCCCGAGGTCGTTTCTCGCCGGGTCGAACAAAGACAGCCTCGAGTGGCGCCTCGAGTTCATCCGCACCTTTCTCGAGCGGGACCTTCCGCAGCTGGGAATCTCCATCCCGGCGGCCGCGCTCAGAAGGCTGTGGACCATGCTCGCCCATTCCCACGGCCAGATCGCGAATCTCTCCTCGTTCGCACGGAGCTTCGGCGTGGCCGACACGACGGTCCGGCGGTACCTCGACGTGCTGACGTCCACCTTCGTCGTTCGCCAGCTTCAGCCCTGGCATGAAAACCTCCGCAAGCGTCAGGTCAAGTCGCCCAAGGTCTATCTGACCGACAGCGGAATCCTGCATGCACTCCTGAATCTGGTGGATCTGGAAGCTGTGGAAGGCCACCCCCAGGCGGGCGCCTCGTGGGAAGGGTTCGCTGCCGAAATCGTTCGGGAGCGCCTCGGGGCGCGCCGCGACGAGTGCTATTTCTGGGCGACGCACGCCGGGGCGGAGATCGACCTGCTCGTGATTCGCGGGAAGTCAAGGCTGGGGTTCGAGTTCAAGCGGACCGTAGCGCCGACTGTGACGCGGTCCATGCGCGTCGCGCTTGAAGATCTCGGGCTCGAGAGAATCGATGTCATCCATGCCGGGGACGCCACGTTTCCACTGGCCGACCGCATCCGTGCGGTGCCCCTGGTGAGGCTGCTCGACGACCTGAAGCCTCTCGCGTGAGCCTGCTATCACACCCTGATCGCGTGCTGTGGGCGGTGTTCCAGGTTAGACGTCCGCCAAGCTCCGAGCTCAAGGCTCGGCGACGGGCAGGCGCCTGACGAGCGCTGCCACGAGCTTGAACTCGTCGCTGCCGCAGCGCTCGAGCAGCTCGAACAGCGCCGACTCAGTAGAAGTGATGGTGACCCCGGCGCAGGCCATGCGGTCGAGCGCCCACTGCTTGTCCGCGGGGCGCCGCGAGCTCACCGCGTCGTGCGGCACGTGGACCTGGAAGCCGGCTGCGGCGAGATCGAGCGCGGTCTGGAGGACGCAGACGTGCGCCTCGATGCCGGTGACGAGCGCCTGGCGGCGGCCCGTGGCCTTGAGCGCGGCGAGGACCGCCGGCTCCCTCGCGCACGAAAAGGTGTCCTTGACCAGGGGCGGTGCCGACAGCAGCCGGCCGAGCTCTGCGACGGTGGGGCCGAGGCCCTTGGGGTACTGCTCGGTGGCGAGCACCGGCACGCCGAGAAGGGCGCAGGCCTCGACCAGCACCGCGATCCGCGGCAGGTGACCCTGGTCGGCCATCACCGCGTTGATCCGCTCCTGGACGTCGACCACGAGCAGGACGGTCTCGCTGCGACTGAGAAGGTCGGTTGTCTGTGCCATGCGCCCTCCGAGACCGGGAATCCTACCAGCCAATCGCGCCGGGTGTGAACGACCGCGGAGACGGTCACGATCGCGAGGATGGATTGCGTCGTGGCCGTGGCGTCGCCCTGGGACCCGAAGTGGTGTCCAGAACGGTGTTCACGCGCCACTGACCGGGGTAGCGGATCAGCGGGTCGTGCCCAGGGCCCACTTGCTGCTCCGCATACACATCCCCGAACGGCTCCGGGTCCGGCTGCCACTGCACCGTCCCGGTGTAGGAGATCGTCGCCATCGGGTAGCCGACGTGGTCGGTCACCACGTGCTCGGTGTTGCCGGCGTTGTCGAAGCGCGCCAGCAGCCGGTCGCCGAGATAGGCGTACGACCACTGCGGCGGCACCGGCTTGGGGGTTATCGGCTTGTCGAGGTACGGCCTGCCGTCCGGCAGCAGGTAGTGCCTCACGGTGCGCAGGAGGCCCCCGACCGGCCGCTTCGATCTGACCCGCCGGCCGTACGCGTCGTAGCTGTACTGCAGGCCCGAGTTGTGGGAGACGAGCTGGTTGCGGGGGCTGAAGGCGTAGGCCTGCGGCACGCCCCTGGTCTCAGCGATCAGGTTGCCGACCGCGTCGTGGGTGGTGAGGTAGGACTCCGGCCTGCCTCCCCAGGGCACCTCATCGACGCTCGCGAGCAGCCCGCTCGCAGCGTTGTAGTGGTAGTCCTCGTAGCTGCGCTGCCCAACCGGGCCGTACTCCCGGCGCGTCCGGTTGCCCACCAGGTCGTACTCGTACTCGATCACTCCCAGCCCCGTCGCCCCCTGGCGCCAGGTGCCGGCATTGACGAGATCAACACCGGCGCCTACGACGCAATCCGGCACCCTCTGATCACTGCCTGTGCCACCACCTATGCAGCGCTCACTAATAGACCTCAGCCTTCATCACCCAGAACGTCGTCGATTCAACATAGCCTGTTCCTGTTGCCTCTCGAGACGGTCTATACCTAAGTTCGTAGGCGAGGGACGTGGCGTACGGTGCCAGCCTTGAGCAGGCCACCGGCGAATGGAGGACGTGTACATCACTGACTGTACCCGACGGTGATACGTGGAGCATCAACACTACGTAGACTCCGCTCAGGGGTTCATTCGTTGGACATACGGTCGTGACATCTATGTCCGGGCTGTACGCAACTCTCGGCGCTCGAAGAAGTGTGTCCGACGGCTGTAGATCCCACTCCTCCAACACGATAGTGCAGAGTCCAATGAGAGCTTCGTTACTTGTCATGCCACACAAGTTGCCAATTGATGCCTTGGATTCGTCGCTGTGCTCCAGTGATAGCGAAAGCAATTTGCGCCAGATTCTCTCAGGTTCCTCACAATCTGGGCTGCACCATTGGTCCGCTATGCAAACCCCGGCGAGAGATAAGCCCACCACGACAGCCATAATCCGAGACGGTAGTAGCGTGTGGTCGTACATAGATGCCTCAGAGGAACGACAGCAGGCAATCGAGCTGCTGGTCATAGGCCGGCTCTTCATAGTAGATGTTGAAGGCGGCATCCCATCCCCACTCGGGGTGTAGTGGGTTCCATGGCCAGCGCCTTGTCTCCAGAAAGTGCACCAGCTCGTGAATGCAGCTGCAGTACCCCACACAAGGGTCAATACCATCGGGAATGTACGGATTGAAGTGACGTGGGGTGCGCGGACTCGGGCACAGAAACTCTGGATTGTCGGAGCATGGATTGAGTGGGATGACGTGAGATCCGCCAATGATGCCAGTTGGCTCCTCACCTCGAGCCATGCGTCCTATATTGCGATTCACGGAATCGGCGGCTGCGTGGACGGCCTTTTGACTACAGCATTCCGGGTCGTCTGGCTTGAAGGCGTCACAGTTGGGTGTCTTAACACTTAGACCCACCGGGTCGAAGGAGGAAAGAGGACTGTTGTAGGCGTATCTGAACAGGTTCATGCCACCCGCAAGCCCGATCAGATCACTTTGGGTGTAACGACCCCAGGTCGGGTTGTACCAGCGGTGGGTGTTGTAGTAGAGGGTGGTGAAGGCCGGCTCGGTCGTGCTGAGGACCGGATCCACCCGCCACTGCCCGGGGTAGCGGATGAGGGGGTCGTGACCCGGTCCCACTTGCTGCTCCGCATACACATCCCCGAACGGCTCCGGGTCCGGCTGCCACTGGATCGTACCGGTGTACGAGATCGTCGCCATCGGGTAGCCGATGTGGTCGGTCACCATGTGCTCGATGTTGCCGGCGTTGTCGAAGCGCGCCAGCAGCCGGTCGCCGAGATAGGCGTACGACCACTGCGGCGGCACCGGCTTGGGGGTTATCGGCTTGTCGAGGTACGGCCTGCCGTCCGGCAGCAGGTAGTG
>Ga0209606_1000102_pt1 | contig 144292 bp, 107 predicted proteins | sample AD_UKC057_MetaG_FD_184412 | JGI IMG/M metagenome (GOLD analysis project Ga0209606, IMG submission 184412) | Active sludge microbial communities of municipal wastewater-treating anaerobic digesters from USA - AD_UKC057_MetaG (SPAdes) (version 2) | ecosystem: Engineered > Bioreactor > Anaerobic...
TCTTGTGTAGGTCCATCCCCCTCCTCCGCATCGTAGGTTTCACCACCCACAGCATGCCGGAAGAGGCCCGGATGGACCACTCCCTTTACTGAACAACCTTGTGAGACGCTACAGCTAGGGGCTAGCCCATCACCCGTTCCCGTGCCCGTTCCCGTTCCCGAGGCGCGCCTCGTAGTTTCGGGATCATTGACCTTGGAACACCCCCGCGATCCGCGCAGGATCGTCGGTGATGATGCCTGTGGCTCCTCTTTCCAGCAGCTCGCGGGCGTCGCCGGGGTCGTTGACCACCCAGAAGTCGGCCCGCAGCCCCATGGCGCGGCATCGTTGAATGAACGGTCGTCGGTCGAGGCGGAGCCCCGCGCCGAGGCGGGGGATGATCGCGGAGCAACCGCGCACCAGCCGGCGCGCGAGCACCGCCGGCAGCAGGCGCACGGCCGCAACCTCGCCGCGGGTGAGCGCGGTCGGCCCGGGGTAGCCGAGGCGGCGCGCCAGGTGAACGAGGCGGCTGTGGAAGCTGCCGATGGTCACCCACTGCGCAGCGTCGTGGCGCTCGAGCAGACCGATCAGCTCGGGCACCGCGCGGGGGTCTTTGGGCTTGAGGTCGACGCTGATCGGCACGCCGGGAAAGGCCTCTACGACCTCGTCCAGGGTCGGGATGGTGCAGCGCGAACCGCCGCCGGCAGCGATGCCTGCCGCCACGTTCCAGCGCCGTACCTCGGCGAGTGGCTGCTCGGCAATTCGGCGATCGACTCCGGCCATGCGCCGCCCGTCGGGGTCATGCGCGACCACGATCCGGCCGTCGGCGGTGCGGTGCACGTCGAGCTCGAGGGCATTCGCGCCGTCGGCGAGCGCCTGCCGGAAGGCGGGGATGGTGTTCTCGGGCAGCCGCGCCGAGGCGCCCCGGTGGCCGTAGAGCCGCAGCTCGTGAGCGGGCCAGGCCATGGGGCGAGTATGGCACCGATCCGGGGCGAGGCGCTGCGCCGCGCGGAGCCTCGAGAGCCGGCGTCACACCCTCGTCTCCGTCCCCGTGCCCGATTCCGCCTCCGCCTCCGTTCAGCGCAGGCGAAGGGTGAGCATGGCGCCGTGGCCGGCAGCGGAAATGCGAGGGGATGTACGGAGTTCGGTGCCTGGCACCATTGTGTGTTGCAGACGGGAACCGGAACGGGAACGGGAGCGGGAACGGGTCAAAGAAGAGCTACCAGCCCCGGGCGCGCAGGCCCTCGACCGAGAGCTCCTCGAGCGAGCGCAGCTTGAGGTGGGCGGGGTCGAACGCCGGATTGTCGAGGTGGTCGGGTGTGGGCACGGCGACGACCCGCATCCCGGCGGCGAGGGCGGCGGCGACGCCGCGCGCCGAGTCCTCGACGGCCACGCACTCGCCAGGCGGCACGCCGAGCCGGCGCGCGGCGGTGAGATAGACCGCCGGATCGGGCTTGCCTCGCTCCTCGTCCTCGGCCGAGCACAGCGCCGAAAAGCAGTCACCGAGGCCGAGCGCCCTCACCACGAGCTCGATCAGGGCGAGCGACGACGACGAGGCCAGCCCGAGCGGAAGGCCGGACTCGCGAGCGGCCCGGACCGCGGCCACCGCGCCCGGCAGCGGCGCGCCGTGCTCCGCGATCAGCTCGGCGACGCGGGAGTCGATGGCGTCGGCGACCACGGACTGCGTTCGTGCCAGCCAGCGGTGCCGGCGATACCAGTAGGCGACCAGCTCATCGGTGCGCAGGCCCATGGTCTGCCTGCAGTCGTCATCGCTCAGAATCAGTCCCTGCTCGGCGAAGACCTCCCGCTCGGCCTGCCGCCACAACGGCTCGGAGTCGATCAGCACCCCGTCCATGTCGAAGATGACCGCCCGCATCGCGCACAGACTAACCCAGCCGCCGGCGGCTGGACGAGCTCCCCGGGCAAACCCGACCGGCACGAGCTATCCTGTGGGCGGCACGCGGAGGCGGGATGTTCGAAAGCGCGCAGCTGGGCAGGAAGGTGGCGAAGAAGGCCTTCGACCAGGCCGTGCCCGCGCTGCGGGTCGAGCTCGTCGAGCTCCAGCAGCGGCTGCGTCGAGCGGACTTCCCGGTGCTTGTGCTCTTCGCCGGTGTCGACGGCGCCGGCAAGAGCGAGACCATCAACGTGCTCAACCAGTGGATGGACCCGCGCTGGATCCTCAACTCCGCCTACCAGCCGCCGAGCGAGGAGGAGCTGGAGCGGCCGCGCTTCTGGCGCTACTGGCGCGACCTGCCGGCGAACGGCCAGCTCGCCCTGCTGCTCTCCGCGTGGTACTCGAGGCCGTTCCTCGAGTGCGTGTACGGGAAGGGCTCGTGGGCCGACTACGACAAGGAGCTCGCCGGAATCGCCGCCTTCGAGCGGGTGCTGGCCGACGACGGCGCGCTGATCCTGAAGTTCTGGATGCACCTCAGCCGGGCCCGGCAGAAGCAGCGGCTCCGCTCGCTCGAGAAGGACAAGCTGCAGAGCTGGCGGATCACCGACACCGACTGGCGGCACTGGAAGTCCTACGACCGCTACGTGAAGGTCGCCGAGCACACCATCCGCGCCACCTCGACCGCGCGGGCGCCATGGATGATCGTCGAGGGCACGGACCCCCGCTACCGGTCGCTGACGGTCGCGACCACCATCCGCGACGCGCTGCGCGCCCGGCTCGGCCGCGTCGAGCGGCGGGCTGCGCACGGCCGCCCCCTCGCCGCCGGCGTGGCGCCGGCCGGCGGCTCCCCGGAGGACGCCGTCGCCGCGTCGCTCGCCGAGCCGCTGCAGCACACCGTGCTGACCGAGCTCGACATGGCTCTCGCGGTCAGCCCCCTGGACTACCGGCGCGAGCTGCCGCGCCTCGAGGCAAAGGTCAACAGCCTGTTCCGCAGGGCCAAGCAGCGGAAGATCTCCATGGTCTGCGTCTTCGAAGGCTGGGACGCCGCGGGCAAGGGGGGCGCGGTGCGGCGGCTTGCCGGCGTCCTCGACGCCCGCGACTGCCGCGTGATCCCGATCGGCGAGCCCACCGACGAGGAAGCCGCCCACCACTACCTGTGGCGCTTCTGGCGCCAGATCGGCCGCGCCGGCCGCGTCACCATCTTCGACCGCTCGTGGTACGGGAGGGTCCTGGTCGAGCGCGTCGAGAACCTGGCCGCCGAGCACGAGTGGCGCCGCGCCTACACCGAGATCAACGAGTTCGAGCGCGAGCTCACCGACTTCGGGATCGTGCTCGCCAAGTTCTGGCTCCACATCACCAGCGACGAGCAGCTGAAGCGCTTCACGCAGCGGCAGGAGATCCCGTACAAGCGCTGGAAGCTGACCGAGCAGGACTGGCGCAACCGCGACAAGTGGCCGTCCTACGAGACCGCGGTCCAGGATATGGTGGAGCGGACCTCGACCCTCGGCGCGCCGTGGACGCTGGTCGAGGCCAACTGCAAGCGCCACGCGCGCCTCAAGGTGCTGCGGACCGTGGCCGGCGTCCTCGAGGCTGCACTGGCGCGCCCGGCGCCGAACGGCCCCAAGAAGCCCTCCCGCCGAAGAGGCTAGGCGTGGCGCTTTGAGCGGACTCCTCACGATGCGCGCAGCGCATCCCGAGGAGCGAGTGGGGCAGAGGCCGGCTGCGCCCGGTCTCAGGGCCGCTTCCTGGGGCCGCTGCCCCACTCGCTCCTAGAACATCCCGAGCTCGAGCTTCGCCGCCTCGGACATCATCTCCGGGTCCCACGGCGGGTCCCAGGTGATCTCGACCGTGGCCGAGGTGACGCCCTCCACCGCCGCCACCTTGCGCTCGACCTCGGGCGGCAGCGACTCCGCCTCGGGGCAGGACGGCGAGGTCAGGGTCATCACGATGTGGGCGATACCGTCGGCGGCCAACTTCACGTCGTAGATCAGTCCGATGTCGTAGATGTTGACCGGGATCTCGGGGTCGTAGATGGTCCTGAGGGCCTCGACAATCCGCTCCCGGATCAGCTCACTCATGGGTTCCCCCCGTTCCCGTTCCCGTTCCCGTTCCCGACCGGGCACGGAGACGATGAGCAGCGTGACTCGAGGCAGCCTCCTACTCCGTCGTGGCCGGCTGCTCAGCGTTGTCGATCGCGGCCTTCAACGTGTGCCAGGCGAGGGTGGCGCACTTGACGCGGACCGGGTACTCGCGGACGCCCTCGAAGACCATCAGCTTCCCGAGGTCCAGGCCCTGCTCCGCCGCCACCCCGGTCAGCATGTCGTGGAAGCCGTGGAACAGCCGGGTGGCCTCGGCCACGGTCTTGCCCTTGACCGACTCGGTCATCAGCGAGGTCGAGGCGGTGCAGATGGCGCAGCCCGCGCCCTGGAACGAAATCTCCTCGATCCGGCCATCGACGATCCGCAGGTAAACCTTCACCGTGTCGCCGCACAACGGGTTGTGGCCGTCCGCGGTCCGGCTCGCGCAGTCCATGACGTAGCAGTTGCGCGGCTTCCGGTTGTGGTCGAGGATGACCTCCTGGTACAGGTCGCGGAGCTCGGACATCAGCTGAAGACCTCCCTCGCCTCGTGGAGCCCGTCCACCAGGGCGTCGATCTCGGCGCTCGTGTTGTAGACGCCGAACGACGCCCGCACGGTCGCCGACACCCCGTAGCGCTTCATCACCGGCTGCGCGCAGTGGTGGCCGGCGCGGACCGCGACCCCCCGGGCGTCGAGCACGGTCCCGATGTCGTGGGGGTGGATGCCGTCCATGACGAATGAGAGCAGGCCGGCCCGGCTGCGGGCGCTCCCGATCAGGCGGGCTCCCGGCACCTCGAGCACCTTCCGGGTCGCCTCCTCGAGCAGCCGCTGCCCGTGGTCGGCGATCGCCTCGATGCCGAGCCCCTGCAGGTAGCGGAGGGCGGCCGCCAGCCCGACCGCGCCCGCGATGTTCGGGGTGCCGGCCTCGAAGCGGTGGGGCGGCTCCTGGTAGAGGGTGCGCTCGAAGCTCACCGACTGGATCATGTCGCCGCCGCCTTGGTAGGGCTGCATCCCGAGCAGGTGGCCGCGCTTGGCGTAGAGTGCGCCGATCCCGGTCGGCCCGTAGGCCTTGTGCCCGGAGAACGCGAGGAAGTCGCAGTCGAGCTCCGCGACGTCGACCGCCATGTGGGGGACCGCCTGGGCGCCGTCGACCAGGACCGGGACGCCCCTGGCGTGGGCGGAGGCGATCATCTCGCGCACCGGGTTGACCGTGCCGAGCGCGTTGGAGACCCAGGTGATGCCCACAATCCGGGTTCGCTCCGAGAGCAGCCGCTCGTACTCCTCGAGGATGACGTCGCCGCGCTCGTCGATCGGGATCACCCGCAGGGCAGCGCCGCGCTCCGCGCACAGCAACTGCCAGGGAACGATGTTGGAGTGGTGCTCCATGGCCGAGATCAGGACCTCGTCGCCCGCGCCGAGCCGGGGCCGCACGAAGCTCCAGGCGACCAGGTTGATGGCCTCGGTGGTGCCGCGGACAAAGACGATCTCGCGGCTGTCGCGCGCGCCGAGGTGCTGCTTCACCGCGGTGCGGGCGCTCTCGTAGGCGACGGTGGCGCGCTGCGACAGCGTGTGCACCCCGCGGTGGACGTTGGCGCAGTCGCGCCGGTAGAAGCGGTCGACCGCCGCCAGCACCGCGGTCGGCTTCTGAGTGGTGGCGGCGTTGTCGAGGTAGGCCAGGGGACGGCCGTTCACCTCCTGGTCGAGGGCCGGGAAGTCCGCCCGCACGCGGGCGACATCGAGCGCCGCCGCCGCGGTCGCCGCGATCACATCGCCTCCGCGAACGGCGCGGGGCCGGGAAGGCGGGCGAGCATGGCGTCGCGAAGGCTGTCGCGCAGCTCCGGGACCCGGACCCGGTCGACCACCTCGGCGGCGAAGGCCCAGGTCAGCATGCTCTCCGCGGCGCCCCGGTCGAGGCCGCGGGAGCGCAGGTAGAACACCGCGTCCTCGTCCAGCCGGCCGATCGTCGATCCGTGGGTGCAGCGGACGTCGTCGGCGAGGATCTCGAGCTGCGGGTTGGACTGGACGAGGGCCTCCGCCGACAGCAGGAGATTGCGGTTCGACTGCCGGGCGTCGGTCTTCTGGGCGCACGTGTCGACCACGATCCGGCCGTTGAACACCGCCCGCGAGCTGCCGTCGAGGATGCCCTTGTAGAGCTGGCGGCTGGTGCCGCCGGGCGCGCCGTGGCGAACCCGCAGGTGGTTGTCCACGTGCTGGCCGCCGGAGGTGAGGTAGAGGCCGTCGAGGGTGGCGTCGGCGCCCTCCCCGCGCAAGGTCACCGCGAGGTCGTTCCGCACCAAGCCGCCACCCAGCGTGAACGCACCCGAGCGCAGGGCGCTGTCGCGGCCCTGGCGCGCCTCGAGAGAGGCGATGTGGGTGACGCCGCGGTCGTCGTCGATCACCGAGCAGTGGTCGAGCACCGCCCCGTCCTCGAGCACGACCTCGGTGACTGCGCAGGTGAAGGTGTCGGCGCTGCCGCCGGACGAGCGGAGGATCACCGTGGCCTGGCTCGAGCGCCCGACCACGATCAGGAACCTCGGCAGGACGATGGTGGGCCGATCGTGAGGTCGCGCGATGAGCTCCAACTCGATCGGGCGGTCGAGGACCGTGCCGGCCGGGACCCACAGCAGCACGCCGTCGCGGAACTGCGCGGTGCTGAGGGCGACGAACGGGTGGTCGGTGAGGGCATCGTGCCGCGCCAGGTGCGGCTCGACCAGCTCGGGGCGGCGAGCGGCCGCCTCCGCGAGGCTGCCCGCGAAGACCCCGTCGGGCAGTCCGTCGAGCCGCGACAGCTCGGGCTCGAGCCAGCCGTCCACGACCGCCAGGCGGAGACCGTCGGCCAGCGAGGGGCGGGGCATCGGCGGCAGCTGGCGGGCGCGCTCGGCGACGACCCACGGCGCTTCCCCGAGGTGCTTCACGCCGGTGAAGCGCCACTCCTCCCAGCGGCGGGTCGGCAGGCCGAGCCTTGCGAACGAGGCAGCGGCCTGGCGGCGGCGCTCGGCGAGAAAGCCGGGCTCCCGGAGACGGCCGTCGAGGAGGGCGTCGACGCCGGCGAGCAGCGGATGGGTCGGGACCGTGGCGGCGGACATGGAGAGGCCTTTCACGGGGCGGCGGCCGCCGCGGCCGGCTCGGCCTCGAGCCACTCGTAGCCTTGGCTCTCGAGGTGGAGCGCCAGCTCCCGGTCGCCCGAGCGGACGATCCGCCCGTCCTTGAGGACGTGAACGAAGTCGGGGACGATGTGGTTGAGCAGCCGCTGGTAGTGGGTGATCACCAGGAAGGCGCGGCCGGGGCCGCGCAGCGAGTTGACCCCATCGGCGACGATCCTGAGGGCGTCGATGTCGAGGCCCGAGTCGGTCTCGTCGAGGATCGCGAGGGTCGGCTCGAGGACCGCCATGTGGAAGATCTCGTTGCGCTTCTTCTCGCCGCCCGAGAAGCCGTCGTTGACCGGCCGTTTGAGCAGCGCCTCGTCGAGCTTGACGAGCTCCATCCGCTCGCGCACCAGCTTCAGGAAGTCGATGGCATCGAGCTCGGGCTCGCCGCGGTGGGCGCGGATCGCGTTGAGGGCGGCGCGCAGGAAGTAGGTGTTGCTCACCCCGGGGATCTCGACCGGGTACTGGAACGCCAGGAACAGGCCCTCGCGCGCCCGCTCCTCGGCTTCGAGCTCGAGGAGACTGCGGCCGCGGTAGCGGACCTCGCCCGCCGTGACCTGGTACCCCTCGCGGCCCGCGAGCGCCTGGGCGAGCGTGCTCTTGCCGGACCCGTTCGGCCCCATGATTGCATGGACCTCGCCGGCGCCGATGGCGAGGTCGATCCCGCGCAGGATCTCGTTGCCCTCGACGGCGACGTGCAGGTTCTTCAGTTCAAGAAGTGGTTCTCTATTCATCTGTTTTCCTCACTTCCTTTTCCGGCTCCGGGTTTCGCCCGAAAAACGGAGCCGGAAAAGGAACAACGGGACCGTGACCTCAGCCCACGCTCCCTTCGAGCGACACTCCGAGGAGTCTCTGGGCTTCGACGGCGAACTCCATCGGCAGCTCGCGAAACACCTCCTTGCAGAAGCCGTTGACGATCATGGAGACCGCGTCCTCGGTCGAGATACCGCGCTGGTTGCAGTAGAAGATCTGGTCCTCGCCGATCTTCGAGGTCGATGCCTCGTGCTCCATCTGGGCGGTGGAGTTGGCGATCTCGATGTACGGGAAGGTGTGGGCGCCGCAGCTTGATCCGATCAGCATCGAGTCGCACTGCGAGTAGTTACGCGCCCCGTCCGCCCGCTTGGCCACCTTGACCAGACCGCGGTAGGTGTTCTGCCCGTGGCCGGCCGAGATGCCCTTGGAGACGATCGTCGACCGGGTGTTGCGGCCGAGGTGGATCATCTTGGTCCCGGTGTCGGCCTGCTGGTGCCCCGCCGTCAATGCCACCGAGTAGAACTCGCCCACCGTGTCGTCGCCACGCAGGATCACGCTCGGGTACTTCCAGGTGATCGCCGAGCCGGTCTCGACCTGGGTCCACGAGATCCTGGCCCCGCGGCCGGCGCACAGGCCGCGCTTGGTGACGAAGTTGAAGATGCCGCCCGCGCCGGTCTCGCGGTCGCCCGGGTACCAGTTCTGGACCGTCGAGTACTTGATCTGCGCGCCCTCCAGCGCCACCAGCTCGACCACGGCGGCGTGGAGCTGGTTGTCGTCGCGCATCGGGGCGGTGCAGCCCTCGAGGTAGCTGACGTAGGCGCCCTCCTCCGCGACGATCAGGGTGCGCTCGAACTGGCCGGTGTTGGCGGCGTTGATCCGGAAGTAGGTGGAGAGCTCCATCGGGCAGCGCACGCCCTTGGGCACCCAGACGAAGGAGCCGTCCGAGAACACCGCCGAGTTGAGGGCGGCGAAGAAGTTGTCGGTGTGCGGGATCACCGACCCCAGGTAGCGGCGGACCAGCTCCGGGTGCTCGCGGATCGCCTCCGAGAACGAGCAGAAGATGATGCCGAGCGAGGCCAGCTTGTCCTTGAAGGTGGTGGCCACCGACACGCTGTCGAAGACCGCGTCCACCGCGACCCCGGCCAGGGCCTTCTGCTCGGAGAGCGGGATGCCCAGCCGCTCGTAGGTCCGCAGGATCTCGGGGTCGACCTCGTCGAGGCTCGCGAGCGCCTTCTTCTTGGGCGCGGCGTAGTAGGAGATCGCCTGGTAGTCGATCTCCGGGTAGCGCACGTTGGCCCAGCGCGGCTCGGTCATGGTGAGCCAGTGCCGGTACGCCCTGAGCCGCCAGTCGAGCATCCACTCGGGCTCGCCCTTGCGGGCCGAGATCGCCCGGATCACGCCCTCGTCGAGGCCGGGCGGCAGGGTGTCCTGCTCGACCTCGGTGACGAAGCCGGCCGCGTACTCGCGGTTCGCGAACTCCTCGATGATGTTGCTCGGGGTGGTCATCGGTCGCCCTCGCCTGCCCGTGTCACGTACGCCGCCCGGCGGCCAGCGGCAGCGAGCCGCGGCCGCCAGTCGCGCCGCCGGCCAGCACGTCGGCGACCGTGATGCCGGCCAGGAAGTCGCCGACCACGACCGCCAAGCCCCGCCACACTGGGCGCAGCCCGCAGCTCCGGGCTCGGCTGCAGGCAGCCTCGCCGGGCGCCATGCGGTCGCAGAAGCCCGAATCGTAGAGGCGCTCGTCGAAGGCATCGACGATCCGCGCGACGCTGATCGAAGAGGCAGGCGCGGCGAGCGCGTAGCCGCCGTTGCGGCCGCGCACCGCGCGCACCAGGCCCGCCGCCCGCAGCCTCGCGATCACCTTTGCGACCGTCGTCTCGGGGATCGCCTCGCGCTCGGCGAGCTCGCGGATCGTCAGCTGGCCGCCGGTCGCGGCGAGCCGCAGGGCGAGCCTCAGACCGTACTCCTCGGACTTTGTGATCCGCACCGCGCCACCTCCGATCGTCGCAACCGAAAAACTGGAACTCGAATTCCAAATTATCCGACAAGCCAGCCCTCGGCCGCTTGCCGACCAGATGGGACGCGGCCTGGGTGCACGATTGACGATTCCCGATCAGGGCACTGTGTTCCTGCAAAAGGGCCTGACGACGGTACGCCACACAGCTCGCGTCTGTTCCGCGCGGCCCGCAGCTGGGTCATCGCCGACTGCAGGGTGAAGGCCAGGAAGGACAAGGGCGTGGCGGTCGTCGACAAGGCCTTGGGCGAGACGCTCCTGTTCTGGCTCACCGAGCCCTTCCGCGACGCCGCGTCCACCGCTGCCGGCGCCGGCAGCGTGACCCCGATCCAGGCGTACGGTTGGTCGGCGTTCTGGGGCTACGAAACGACCAAGGCTTCGGGGGTGCTGCCCGAGATCGACAAGTGCGAGCCCGGCTCTCCCTGCCTGGCCGGCGGCGACCCGGAGGCGGACAGCTGCAGCATTGGAGGCTGCTCCGAGCCTCCAATGCAGTGCTCGGTCGGCGGCTGCGTCGGGCAGTACTGCGCGTGCTGCGGGTGCGAGCCGTTCGCCTGCTGCCGGCGCATCCGCCCGTGTGGAGGCTGGACCGGCAACGTCTCCACCGACGCGCAGCCGCCGAGCTCAGTGCTGCAGCTTCTGTGCAGCGCCCTTCGCGGGCATCCCAGCCGCTGCGAACTGCAGCCGCCCCTCGCGGAACTCACCGCCGCGCAGGGTGTGGGCCAGGGCCTCGCCGAGCTCTGAGACCAAGTGGATCGTGAGGCCCCGGCGGATCTCCTCCGGCAGGTCCTCGAGGTCGGCCTCGTTGCCCTTGGGCAGCACGATGGTGGCGATCCCGGCGCGCACCGCGCCGAGCACCTTCTCCTTGACCCCGCCGATCGGCAGCACCCGGCCGGACAGGGTGATCTCGCCGGTCATGGCGACATCGTAGCGCGCCGGCCGGCGGGACAGCGCCGACACCAGCGCGGTCGCCATGGTGAGGCCGGCCGAGGGCCCGTCCTTGGGGATGGCGCCGGCTGGCACGTGGATGTGCACGTCCTGCTCGAAGGCCTTGGGCTCGATGAACAGCTCGGCGCCGTGGGCCCTGGCGTAGGACCAGGCGGCGCGCGCCGACTCCTTCATGACGTCGCCGAGCTGGCCGGTCAGGACCAGCTCGCCCTTGCCCGGCATCGGCGAGGCCTCGACGAACATGATGTCGCCACCGACCGGCGTGTAGTACATGCCGGTCGCGACCCCGATCTGGTCGGCGGCAGCGGCGTGCTCCGGGTGGACCTTGGGCCGTCCCAGCAGCTCGCCCACCTGGTCGGGGCCGACGTCCGTGCGCTCGACCTCCTCGGCCGCGATCCGGCGCGCCACCTTGCGCGCGAGCCGGCCGAGCTCCCGCTCGAGCTGGCGGACGCCGGACTCGCGGGTGTAGCGGCTGACCACGGTCTGCACGGCCTCATCGGTGAACGAGATCTGGTCGCCGGTCAGGCCGGCCTGTTTGATCTGGCGCGGGATCAGGTAGCGGCGCGCGATCTCGAGCTTCTCGCCCTCGGTGTAGCCGGCGAACTCCACCACCTCCATCCGGTCCTGGAGCGGGATCGGAATGTTCTGCAGGAAGTTGGCGGTGCAGATGAACTGGACCTCGGAGAGGTCGAAGGGCACCCCCAGGTAGTGGTCGGTGAAGGTGTCGTTCTGGGCCGGGTCGAGGACCTCGAGCAGGGCCGCCCCCGGGTCACCCTGGTAGGACACGCCGAGCTTGTCAACCTCGTCGAGCAGGAAGACCGGGTTCTTGGTGCCGGCCTGCTTCATGCCCTGGACGATCCGGCCGGGCATGGCGCCGACGTAGGTCCGGCGGTGGCCGCGGACGTCGGCCTCGTCGCGCACCCCGCCGAGCGAGATGCGGACGTACTCCCGCCCCATGGCGCGGGCGATCGACTGCGCGACCGAGGTCTTGCCGACGCCGGGCGGGCCGACGAACAGCAGGATCGGGTTGCGGCCGACCGAGTCCTTGGCGAGCGTCGGGGAGGGCGACTCGATCGGCTCGAGCGGCGCCACGTTGCCCTCCTCGTCGATCACCTCGACCATCGGCGGCACCGGCTCGGCCACCGGCTCGCGCTCGGCGGCCGGCTCGTTCCTCGAGCGCATCAGCCGCACCGCCAGGAACTCGAGGATGCGGTCCTTGACGTCGCCGAGGGCGTAGTGGTCCTCCTCGAGGATCTCGGCCGCCCGGCCGATGTCGAGGCGCTCCTCGCTGCGCGCGGTCCAGGGCAGCTCGGTCACGGTCTCGAGGAAGGTGCGGATGACCTGGGCCTCCATGCCCTCGGGCCCCATCCGCTCGAGCCGGGAGAGCTCGCGGTCGACCTCCTTGCGCGCGACCTCGGGCAGGCTGAGCGCCTCGAGCTTGCTGCGCAGCTCGTCGAGGTCCTCGCGGGCGTCCTCGCCGAGCTCGCGTTGGATCGCCTTGAGCTGCTGCCGGAGGAACATCTCGCGCTGCCGGTCGCCGAGCTCCTCCTGGACCTGTGACTTGATGTCCTCCTGGGCGTCGAGGACCGCGATCTGGCGCTGGATGTGGAGCAGCACTTCGCGGACCCGCTCCTCCACCGACAGCGCCTCGAGGAGCTTCTGCGCCTGGGCCGGCTTGAGGTCGAGGTGCCCGGCCACCAGGTCGGCGAAGCGGCCCGGCTCCTTGGTCTCGGCCAGGAACTGCTGCACCGCCTCCTTGGGCATGCCGGCGCGGCGGCCGAGCTCGCCAGCGCGCTCCCGGGTCTCCCGGTAGAGGGCGGCGAAGGCCGGGGCGTCGGGGTCGATCGGGGGCATCTCCTCTGCCGGCCGCACTGTCGCGACCAGGTAGCCGTCGTGCTCCTCGTAGCGCATGGCGATGCCGCGATACGCGCCGTTGAGCAGCAGCCGCATCCCGGACGGGCCACGCTGCATCGGCCCGATCGTCGCCACCGTTCCCATCGAGTACAGCAGGTCGGGGGTCACGTCCTCGACGTTTTCGCGCTGCGACGCCACGAAGATCGCCTTGTCGCTGGTCTTGAGAGCGGCCTCGATGGCGCGCAGGGTCCCCGGGCGCCCGGCCGCGATCGGCGAGGTGACGCCGGGGAAGAGCACCGCCTCCCGCAGCGGGATCACCGGAATATGGAGAAGCTCGGTCATTTCCGTCTCCTTTGTGCCTCGGTGCCGCCCTGCAAATACCAGCCTACACCGGCACGCACCGCGCATCGGGGTAAACCTGAGTGACATGCACTCAAATTCCCGCAGCGGACCGCCGCGCTGGCGCACCGGTGGCGCCCATGGAGCCTGACTGGTACCATCCAACGCCATCGTGGCGACCTCCTTTCAGGGCCGGTCCGGACCGCGCGGATTCGGGGGCTTCTCGGGCGCAGGCGCGCCGCCGCCCGCCGACCTGCTGCTGCTGCTCGCCGCGGTCTTCGTCACCTTCTCGATGCAGTTCTTCGAGACGACGGCGGTGGTGCCGGCGCTGCTGCGCCTGACACCGGCCGTGCTCGGCGGCTTCATCTGGCAGCTCGTGACCTACCCCTTCGTCGGCGCTGGCGGCGCGAGCATCTGGTTCCTGCTCGAGCTGCTGATCCTCTTCTGGTTCGGCCGCGACGTGTTCTGGCGGCTCGGCCGCCGCCGGTTCTGGAGGCTGGTCCTGGTCACGGCGGTGGCTGCCGCGGCGGTGGCGGTGCTCACCCACGCCCTGATGCTCCTCGCCGGTGGTGGCTCGGCCGCGCCCTTCGTCACCATGCAGGGGCACCGGATGCTGATCACGATCCTGATCGCCGCCTTCGCCACCCTCTACGGCGAGGCGACCATCCTGCTGTTCTTCGTGCTGCCGATCCGGGCCCGCTGGTTCCTCTGGCTCGAGGTCCTCGCCGCGTTCGTGTTCGGCCTGCTGCCCTACAAGGACCTGGCCGGCTTCCTCGGCGTCTGCGCCGCGGTGCTGGTCGTGGTCATGTCGCTCGGCATGGGCGGGCCGCGCCGCGCGCTCCACTCCTCCCGCAAGCGGCTCGAGCGCTGGATCCTCGAGCGGCGCTTGGCGCGCTTGCGCCGCCGCCGGCCCTTCGAGGTCGTCGACGGCGGCAAGGACGAGATCGTCCACTAGGAGTTCGTCCCGCATTGGCCTTCCGAGCGGTCGTGGTGAACCAGATGTGCAAGGGGACGGCCACTGCGGTACGAACTCCCTTGAATGCGCTGTGCGCATCCTTGGGGGATAGAGGGGACCGCTGAGACTCGGCTGGGTCGAACCAGGTGGGATAGCGGATTCGCGTGCTTGCCGGCGACAGGTGCCGGCATTCTCGGAGCGGATCACCGGCCCTTGCTTCATCCCGTGGCGCACCTGGGTGGGCTTCTTCCGGCACGACCTCGGGATCGTCAACCCCAACGACGCCCCGATGACGTTCTCGGTCTCCGCAATGCCGCTGCACAACACAAGTCCTGACGAGATAGCGCCTCCAATCCAGGTGGCGCTCCCTGCCTACGGCTTCATCCGGATCAACAGGGTGGACGAGGAGCTCGACTGGCAGTACCCCATCGTCGCATGCGCGTTCATCGTTACCGTCGAGCCAGAGGACAGCCGCCCATACTACGCTGACGGGTCCATGGTCTACCCGCCCACGAATGACCCGGAGTTCATCGCGCCGGTCAGCGGAACGGTCGGCGGCCTGCCCTAAGCGGAGAGGGGCTTTCTCCGGCCGAGCCCTTCTCCTCCCAGGCGATGGGCATCCCCGACGGAGCCCGCGGCGTCACGCTCGAACACAGGGTCGCGCACGGTGGTGGCCCAGGGTCCACGCCCGGGAGCTGACGGCGCCTCAGTAAGTAAAGGGCGAGGTGTCGCTCAGCGGCTGGGACGGGATGTAGATCGGGTCGTTGGAACCGTTGTCGACGACCGACGCGTAGGCCAGCGCCTTGCCGCCCGCGGTCAGCACCTTGACCACCGCGAACCCGGAATCCACCACGCCCGCGCTGACCCGGTTGTAGATCCGGTCGTACTGGGTCATCTCGAAGGGCTGCAGGGTGCGGCTGACGATGCCGTAGCGGCTGCCCGAGGCGTGGTAGAGGTGGACCTCGACGTCGACCGGCCCGTCGCCGAGGTTGACCATGCCGATGTTGGTGCGGAAGTCGTCGTTCTCCTGGAGCTGGTTGAGGCCGCCGGCCGTGTCCAGCATGACCGCGGAGTCCTCGCGCTGGGCCGGAATGAACTGACCGTAGGTGCCCTCCTGGCCGGCCGCGTTGTAGGTCCGGCTGGTGACCTTGACGTCGGGGTGGGAGGTCTTGACGAGGATCCCGCCGTTGGCCGAGTCGAGGCCCAGCAGGTTGAAGAAGGTGTCGCCGATCAGGACCTGCTCCCCCATGCCCAGGGCGAGCGACGCGTTGAGCGGGTAGCTGTTGTTCTGGTTCTTGGCAAGGTAGGCCAGGTTGACGGTGGCGACGCTGCTCGAGTAGTTGGTCACCGCGACGTCGGTCAGCCAGAAGCTCCCCGCCGCGCCGGCGGCGCGGGCGCCCGCCGGGATGACGGAGCTGGTGATGCTGCTGTCCGGGTTGGCGCAGGCCGAGGCGTCGACCGACGTGAAGCCCGAGGTCCCGCGGCCCACCAGCACCGTGTTGCCGATCAACGCGAGCGCCGTCGCTCCGCCGAGCGGGAGCCGGGCAAGCTGGACGATCTCGGTGCCCAGCGACGGGTCGGCCTCCGCCAGCCCGAGCTGTGGGCCGGTCATGAACAGGCGCTCGTTCCACACCACGAGGTCGGTCGGGGCGCCGGCGAGGCCCAACGTGTCGGCCTCGACCAAGCCGGAGTCGCGGATCTGGAACACCACCAGGCCGGTACCCTCGACCCCCACCAGGAGCAGGTCCCCGGACAGGGCGAGGCTGCGCGCGGCGCCGGGGAGATTGTGGATGGCGACCAGGGAGGGCGCCGACCGCTGGAGGACGTCCACCACCGCGATCGCGTTGGCGTTGCCGAGGGCGCAGTAGGCGGTCCGCGAGTGCTCGAGCACGTCGACCACCTGGCCGGACAGTGCGAGCTGGCCCTCCACGACCGGCAGGTCGTCCCCGCCGAGGGTGACCAGGTAGAGCCGGCCCTCCTGGCTGCCGGCCACGTAGTCGCCGGCGCTGCCGCTGATCGAGATCACGGTGGCGCCGATGTCGGTGGTCCCGAGGTGCACCGGCGGCCCGTTGCCCTGCAGGTCGTAGGCCCCGATCCCGGCGGCGCCCTCGGCGACCACCAGCTGGTTGCCGAAGTACTCGTAGGCGAGGTCCAGAGCCTCGCCCCCGGTCGGCGTGCTGTCGAGCAGGCGGAGGTCCTCCGGATCGAGGACGGCGATCCGCAGCAGTCCCGCGCTGCCGGCCGCAACGTAGGCCGATGCGCCGATCACCAGCGAGTGGGTCGGCGCGCCGGCCGTTGCGAGCGTCGCCTGCTCCTCGAGATCGCAGACCTGGGCCGCCACCGCGGCGGCAGCGAGGAGCGTCAGCACGGTCAGCGCTGGAGTTCGTCGCGTCATATGCCCTCCGCAGCGGATTCTAACCCGCGGCGCGGCCCGCCGTTGTGACCCCGGACGCAGCGCCGATGAAGCCGGCAAGAAAACGGCCCGGGCGAAAGCCCGGGCCGCCAAGAGACTCTGTCGGAGACCCTGGTCAGTCGGTGGCAGCCTCCACTTGCTGATCGTGCCGCGGCATGCGCGGCAGCTCGGGCATGAAGAGGTCGAGGAAGCTCTGCGTCGCCTCGGGCGAGAAGACGACGTCCTTCGCAGCGACGCCGTACGCGCCCCCGAGCGGGTAGCAGGGATTGTCGAACAGGATCTCGCCGAGGTTGATCGGGGTGATGTCCGCGTCGTAGGTGGCGTTGAGGAAGTCGACCAGGTACATGGCCAGCAACGCATGGGCGAGCTGCTGCGGGTGGACGCCGTCGTAGCTGATGATCCCGCCCGTCAGGTAGGAGCCGTCGAGGTGGACGCCCCCGAGGACGATCCCGTGATCCAGCAGGCCGTCGATCACGCCGCCGACGTCGAAGACCGGCAGCCCGAACGCGTCCGCGGTCTGCACGATGATCGCGTTGAGCGTGTCGATCCGCTCCTGGATCGCCGTGACCTCCTCCGGCCGCAGCACGTAGCCCGGCTCGCCGGTTGCGAGGTTGACGTCTTCGGGGAGCGGCGGATAGCCGGGCAGCGGCACCCCGTAGCCCTGGGCGAGCTTGCTGGAGGCGAGGAGGGTCACCAGGCAGTTTGCGTCCAGGGGCCCGTTGGAGCCCATGATCGGCACCACGCCGAGGCCCGGGATGTCGAGGAACGGCGGGACGGTGCGGACGAACGGCTCGGCGGTCAGGTCAGGCAGCGTAAAGAGAACGATGTCGGCGTCGGTCGACTGGACGAGCGCCCCGACCGCCTGCGGGTAGAGCATCTCGAACATGCTGACCGGAGTCATGGTGACGCCGTCAATGGGAGTGGCCGATGTGACCGCGCCCTGGACGTCCATGTTCCCGATCCAGAGCGTGATGAAGGTCGGGTCGAGCGCGATCGCCTGGACGATCGCCGTGAAGTCCATGGGCTCGCCGGTCACCGGGTTCGGCACCTGGGGGACGCGCAGGATCAGGTCGTGCATCGCGTTGTCGGTGTTGCCCGAGAGCACGTTGTTGATGTCCCCGGTGGTGAAGAGCATGTCGTACAGGGTGGCGCCGGGGACGCCGAGGTCGTTGTACGGCAGCGGGTAGGCGGCGTTGTAGGGAAAGGCGTCCGCCGGGTTTCCTGCCGGGACGAGCGTCGGGACGCCGCCGGCAAGCGAGACGAGCTCGAGGACCGGCGGGATGCCGGGCGGCGACATCAGCGGCATCTCGAAGGTGGCCGCTCCGGCCTGGCTGGCGAGCACTGCCGGGTAGGAGTGCATCTGGTAGCAATCGACGAGACCGTTGCTGGTGAAGCCCGCGGTCAAGGAGTCGCCGAGCGCGACGTAACGGCTGAGGTCGAGCTGCGCGCTCGCCGGCAGTGCCCCGAGGAGCGCCACCACGCTGACTGCAAGAACGATCTTCTTCATTGGCGTCCTCCTCGCTAGAAGGTGAAGGTCATCGAGGCGCCGGCCAGCTCGGCCGAGCTCTCGTAATGGCCGTTGTAGCCCGACAGGCTGCCGCCCTCGTCGTCCCAGGTGGAGCGGTCCTCCATCATGAGGTGCTCGTAACCGAGGTCGAGACGGAAGCGCCCCTTGATCCAGCTCAGTCCGCAGGTGATCGAGGTGCGGTCGCCGTCGCCGAGCAGCGGCGTCATCGAGCTCGGGGGCTGCGGGGTCTCGTCGAAGAGCGTGCCGAGCTGCAGCGCGAGGTGCTCGCTGGCGCGCCACTCGAAGCCGAGCCGGTACTGGTCGGCGTCCTCGTAGAGCTCGGGGATGGACTCGTTGAACTGGGGGTAGTCGGTGAAGATCAGCGCCAGCTCCTGGAAGGAGGACCAGCCCATGCGACCCCACTCCGCCGACACCGTGAAGCGCTCGCCGGTCCAGGCCAGGCCGGCGATCCAGAAGTCAGGGAACGTGATCTCGGTGGTGCCCTCGATGATCTCGCCGAAGGGGATGTTCTGCGCGACGATGGCATCGAGCTCGGGGTTGCCGGTTGAGAACTGGGTGAACTTGGCGTAGCCCTCGTAGTCGACCTTCACCTCCGAGCGGTAGGTGAGGCCGGCCGAGAAACCGGCGCCGAGCTTGGCGAGCAGGCCGGCGTGCCAGCCCCAGCCGTCGTTGCCCGCGCCGTCGGTGTAGATGTAGGCCTGCGCCACGTCGCGGACCTGCTGCGTGAACGGGTCCAGCAGCGGGACGTTGCGGGTCAGGTCGATGGTGCTGATCCGGTAGTCGGCACCGACGCCCAGGGCGAGGTTGTCGTTGAGGTCGATGGCCAGGTTCGGGGTCAGGTCGTAGGCGTAGAGGTCGACGCGCTTGGACAGATACCGGCCGGCGTGGTCGTCGTCCCAGTAGGTACCGAGCCCGAACGGGACCTGGACGGCGAAGCCGAAGGTCGTCCGCTCGCCGAGCGGCATCACGAGCTGAAAGTGGGGCGGAAAGAAGATCTGGTCCTTCTGCTCGGTGGAGTACCCCTCGCCCGGGTACGGGTTCTCGCCGTAGAAGGTCTGGGCAGGCGCGATCAGGATGGCGCCCATCATCACCTGCGTCCCCTTGTCATCCTGGAAGGCAAGCCCCGCCGGATTCCAGAAGATCGCGGACGGGTCGTCCGCGACCGCGACGAAGGCGCCCGCCATGGCGAACGACCGCGTCCCGGTCTCGAACAGCGCGAAGCCGGAGCCGAACGACAGCGACGGCACCACCAGCAGCACGGCCACGGTGGTGAGCAACTTCCTCATAACCTCTGTCCTCCTTCCTCATACTCGGACGGTGTGCGCTTCAGCGGCTTTTCGACCGATTCATGCTATCGGTCTGCAGCGCCCCCGTCAATACGACCGCCGCTGGGCAGTGCCGCGGGCATTGGCCTGCGTCAGCGCTGGTTGCTACACTCGCGCCCGCTGGCAATGGAGGCACCGTGAAGGACGTGATGATCGCAGCAGCTTGGCTTCTCCTGGTTCTCGCGCCGGCCGTGGCCCCGGCCGAGGAGGCCCACCTCATGCGCTGGGCGGACGTCCACGGCGACCGCATCGTCTTCACCTACGAGGACGACCTCTGGGTCGTGCCGAGCGCGGGCGGCGAGGCGCGCCGGCTGACCAGCCACCCCGGCGCCGAGCGCTACGCCAAGTTCAGCCCCGACGGCGAGCTGATCGCCTTCACCGGCAGCTACGACGGCGGCACCGACGTCTACGTGATGGATTCGCGCGGCGGCGTGCCGCGCCGGCTCACCTTCCACCCGGCCGCCGACCGCGTGCTCGGCTGGCACCCCGACGGCACGCGGGTTCTGTTCCGCTCGCGGCGGGAGTTCACGGTCCGGGCAGAGGCGGTGTACCTGGTGTCGATCAATGGCGGGCTGGAGCGGCGGCTGGCCGTTGACCGGGCCGGCCTTGCCGACCTGTCGCCGGATGGCCGATCGATCGCCTACAACCGGAACTCCCGCGAGGACGCCACCTGGAAGAGGTACCAGGGCGGCGAGGCCCAGGAGATCTGGCTGGGGAGGCTCGACGAAGGCGACTTCCAGCCGATCACCAGCTGGGAAGGGACCGACAACTACCCGATGTGGCAGGGAAGCGCCATCTACTTCAGCTCGGACCGCGAGCACGGGACCCTCAACCTCTACCGCCTCGACCTGGGCTCGCGCGAGGTGACGGCGCTGACCTCCTACCGCGACTATGACGTCAAGTACCCGTCGATCGGCCCCGGCGCCATCGTCTTCCAGCACCAGGAGTCGTTGCACCTGCTGGACCTGGCGTCGGGCCAGGTCCGGAAGGTCGCCGTGTCGCTCGCCTCGGACCGGGCTTCGGTGTGGCCGGAGCGGGTTGCCGTCGAGGCCGGGCCCGGATCGTTCTCCCTGACGCCGGACGGCGAGCGGCTGCTGCTCGAGGCCCGCGGCGAGCTCCTGTCGATCCCCGCCGGGGAGGGCGAGGCCGTAAACCTCACCCGCAGCTCCCAGTCGCGGGAGAAGAACGGCGCGTGGTCCCCCGACGGCACGCAGATGGCGCTGATCTCGGACCGCGGCGGCGACGAGGCCCTGTGGCTGCTCGACGGCAAGGGCGCCTGGCGCCGGCTCACCTCCGGGAGCCCGTTCATGACGCAACCGGTGTGGTCGCCGGATGGCCGCTTCATCGTGTACTCCGACAAGGAGATGAAGCTCAACCTGGTCGAGGTCGCGACCGGGACGGTATCGGTCATCGACCGCGGCGAGGTGGACGATGCGTGGGAGCGGTGGGGCATCCAGGACTACGCCTGGTCGCCGGACAGCCGGTGGATCGCCTACACCAAGATGGAGCCATCGCTCTACGAGTCGATCTTCGTCTACTCGATGTCGCAGCGGCGCAGCAGCCGCCTCACCGACGGCTGGACCAACGACTGGAGCCCGTCGTTCTCGCCGGACGGCCGGTTCCTCTACTTCCTGTCCAACCGCACGTTCAACCCGGTGATGGGCTTCGTCGACCAGAGCCACGTCTTCCTCGACATGACGCTGCCCTACCTGGCCATCCTGCGCGCAGGCGAGCCGTCGCCCTTCGCGCCCGGCGCGGACGGCGCCGAGGACGAGAAGGCCGGCGAAAAGGGCGCGGAAGAGGGCGCCGGCGTCGCGGTGGCCATCGACCTCGACGGCATCGCGGGACGGATCGTGCCGGCCGAGGGGGTCGAGCCGGGCAACTACTTTCGGCTCGAGGCGACCGACGACGGCTTCCTCTACCTCGCCAAGACCGCCAATGAGTTTCTCAAGTACCAGGCGGTGGACGACCGGACGGCGGGCGAGCTCGAGCTGCGCCACTACGATCTCGGCGAGGAGTCGCCGAAGAAGCTGATCGACGGCATCGCCAACTACCACCTGTCGGCAGATCGCTCGAAAACGGTGTACCGGGCGGGGTCCAAGATCGGGATCGTGGACACCGGCGCCGAGGCTGAGGCCGGCGACGGCGCGGTGGTCCTCGACGACGTCAGGATCAAGGTCACCAAGCTCGAGGAGTTCCAGCAGATCTTCGACGAGGCCTGGCGGATCGAGCGCGACTGGTTCTACGACCCCGGCCTGCACGGCGTGGACTGGCAGGCGATCGGCGACAAGTACCGCCGCTTCGTGCCCTCCTGCGGCAACCGCTCCGACCTCAACTACCTGATCGGCGAGATGATCGGCGAGCTCAACATCGGCCACACCTATGTCTACGGCGGGGACACCGACGACGGCGTCGAGCGCGTCGATGTCGGGTTGCTCGGCGCCGACTTCGAGCTGCCGGAGGGCGCCCAGCGCTACCAAATCGCGCACATCGTGCCCGGCCGCAGCTGGCTTCCGGCTGAGCGCTCTCCCCTCGCCGTGCCCGGATGCGGCGTCAAGGCCGGCGACTGGCTGATCGCCATCGACGGCCGTGAAGTGAAGGCCGGCGACAACCCCTTCGCCTTCCTCGAGGACACGGTCGGCCGCGCCGTGGAGGTGACCTACAACAGCCGCCCCACCCTCGACGGCGCCTCGAGCTGCACCGTCGAGCCGATCGACAGCGAGTACCGGATCCGCGAGCGCGAGTGGGTCGAGCGCAACCGCGCCAAGGTCGACGAGCTGTCGGGCGGGACCATCGGCTACCTGTACCTGCCCGACATGATGGAGGACGGGCTGATCGAGTTCGCCCGCGACTGGTTCCCGCAGTACCGCAAGCGGGCGATCATCATCGACGAGCGCTACAACGGAGGCGGCTTCGTCGCCGACATGATCATCGACGTGCTCGAGCGCCGGCTGTGGTCACTGACCAAGCCGCGCGAGGGGATCGTGCTGACCGATCCGGAGCGGACCTTCCACGGCCATCTGGCGGTGCTGATCAACGGCGACACCGGGTCGAACGGCGAGTACTTCGCCGAGGCGGTCAAGCGCAAGGGCCTGGCGACCGTGATCGGCCGCCGCACCTGGGGAGGCGCGGTCGGCATCGAGCCCCACCAGGACCTGGTGGACGGCGGGACGGCCACGCCGCCGCAGTTCGGCGCCTACTCGGTCGACGGCAGCGAGTGGCTGATCGAGGGTCACGGCGTGGTGCCGGACATCGACGTCGAGAACCTGCCGTCCGACGTGCTGGCGGGCCGCGACCCACAGCTCGAGGCCGCGGTGCGGCACCTCCAGGAGCGGCTGGCCGAGGATCCCCGCGAGCTGCCGCCGCCGCCCCCCTACCCAGACAAGTCCAAGCCCGGCGAGGGGAGGGCGGGCACCGCGCTCCAGCTTCCGCGGCCGACCGGCTGACTGCGAGCGATGACCGGGCAGCCGCGGCGGGCGGCGGCCGCCACGCCCCGCCCCCGCGGCCAGGCCAGCGGGCGCGACCGCTGCCCGTCGTCAATCGGACGTCTGGCCCAGGTCGCTGCGCTCGGCCGCACGCAGCAGATCGAAGACGGCCGCACGCAGCTCCGAGATCCGGGCGGGCTTCTTGATCACCGCCACCGGAGGGCGCGACAGCTGGAGGCCGGCCGGCAGCTCATCATCGAGGGTCGAGCAGAGCACGAACGGGATCGGCGGCGCGTGGTCGTGGCAGAGGTCGATCAGCCGCGACCACTCGAGGTCCCACGGCGTCAGATTGAAGATCGCGGCATCCGGGGGATCGTCGACGAGGAGCGCGTGCGCGTCCGCGAGGCGGCCCGCCTGCACGACCTCGACGTCGTCCGAGGCGAGCGTCTGGACTAGCCACGCCATCAGGCGCGAGCCGTCGACCACCAGCACACGAGGCATCCGCACGTCTCCCGGTCAAGCGTGCCGAGAGCAAACAACGTGCCAGGCGGCGCCCTCCCTCGGTGTTCGTCTCGCACCGGCCATCCAAGCGCCCCCACCGCGCACGAGCTCCTTGTGGAAATCGGACCATCAAGCTACGAGTGGCGCGTGCTCGGTGCGGCCGTGGTGGCTGGTCGGTGCTCGATGCGGGTGCGGGCATGCTCGGATGAGGGGCATCCGCCACCCGAATTGGAATCACGTCGTCGACCTCACTCAGGATGCGCGCAGCGCATCCCGAGGAGCGTGTGGGGCCGTGAGCTCATCTGAAGCTCGATCCCGCCCGCCAATACCAGCCCCTCCTCACTCGCCTGTCATCGGTGTGCCCGCTGACCAACCCCTCCGCGCTTCCCAAGCTCAACAAACCCGGCACCCACTTCTCCACGCAGCCCGCCTTTCTCATCCGCCCTGTGGCACCGCCTACCGGCCACCTTCGCCTCGATTCAGGAGGGCGGTGAGAAATGCGGGCTAGAGGTTGAGCTTCTTGAGGCGGTAGCGGAGCTGGTCGCGGCTGATCCCGAGCAGCTCGGCCGCCCGGGTCTGGTTGTTGCCGGCGGCGGCGAGGGCGCGGCGCAGCATCTCGACCTCCAGCACCCCCAGCGGGACGATGCCTTCCGGGGTCCCGCCCCCTCTCCCGGCGACCGGTTCGGGCTCCGACCCGATCCCCTCCAGCACCAGCCCGGAGGCCGAGATGGTCCGCCCCCGCTCGAGGATCATCGCCCGCTCGACGGCATTGCGCAGCTCCCGGACGTTGCCGGGCCACGAGTAGCCGAGCAACCGGTTCTCGGCCTCACGGTCGATGCCGTCGAAGCTGCGCCCGTACTTGCCTCCGAGCGTGGTCAGGAAGTGGCGCGCCAGCGGCAGGATGTCCTCGCTCCGCTCGCGCAGCGGCGGGACCGTGATCGGGAAGACGTTGAGGCGGAAGAAGAGGTCGTTGCGGAACGAGCCGTTGGCGACCATCGCGCGGAGGTTTCGGTTCGACAGCGCGATCACTCTCAGGTCGACCCGGATGACCCGCGTCTCGCCGACCCGGCGGAAGTAGCGGTCCTCCAGGAAGTGGAGCAGCTTCGACTGCAGCTCGAGCTTGAGCTCGGCCACCTCGTCGAGCACGACCGTGCCGCCATCGGCGAGCTCGAAAGTGTCTCGCTTGTGGGACTTGGCATCGGTGAACGCGCCGCGGGCGTGGCCGAACAGCTCGCTCTCCATCAGCTGGTCGGGGATGGCGGCGCAGTTGACCTCGAGCAGGGGCCGGTCCCGCCGCGCCGACGCGGCGTGGATGTACCGCGCCACCACGTTCTTGCCGGTCCCGCTCTCGCCGGTGATGAGCACGCTGTTGATGTCCGAGCGGGCGACGTCGGAGGCCACCTCGAGGGTGCGGCGGAAGCTCTCCGAGTGCGCGACCAGGTCGATCGCGAGCTCGCGCTGCCGGGTCTCGCGGGCGGCCTCGGCCTCGAGCTGGCTCGAGCGGAACTGCTGCGATCGGTCGACGAGCTGCAGCAGGGTCTCGTGGTCGACCGGCTTGGTCAGGAAGTCGAGCGCTCCCAGCTTCATCGCGCGGACCGCGTCCTCGACCTGTCCGACCGCGGTCATCACCAGCACCACCGTGTCGTCGAGACGGTCCCGGCTGGCCTCGTAGAAGTCGAGGCCGTTGCCGTCGGGCAGCGACAGGTCGAGCAGCATGATGTCCGGCCGGTGCTGCCGGAGGTGGTCGGCGGCGGACGCCAGTCTCTCGGCCTCGTGGACGACATGCCCGGCCTTCTCCAGCCGCTGCCTGAGGGACCACCGCAGCAGCTTCTCGTCCTCGACGAGCAGGATCATCGCCATCGTCAGCCCGCCTCCTGCGGCCCCTCGCTGCCGGCGTCGCCGGGATCGGGGAAGAGCGCGAAGAAGACGCTCCCCTTGCCGACCCGCGACTCGACCTGCAGCTCGCCGCCGTGCTGGGCGACCAGGCTCCTGGCCACCGCGAGGCCGAGGCCGGTGCCCGAGAACTTGGTCGAGAAGAACGGCTCGAAGATCTGCTGGCGAAGGTCTTCGGGGATCCCCGGCCCGTCGTCCTCGACCGCCAGGATCAGCCCCGACCCGTCCGGAAACGAGGTGGCCCGGATCGCGATCGTCCCGTCACTCTCGATCGCGTCGGCGGCGTTGCCGACGAGGTTGACCACGACCTGGCGGACCTGGTCCGGGTCAAGCGGGAACGAGGCCAGGCCCGGGGACACCGTCGTCTCGAGCCTGATCCCCCGCTTGGTCAGACCGGGGCGCATCAGCGTCGCGACCCCGTCGATCAGCCCCGCGATCGGCGTCGGCGCGCGCCGCGGCGGCGACGGGCGGGCGAAGCCGAGCAGCGTCTGGATGGTGCCGTTGACGCGGTCGAGCTCGTCGAGCATCTCTCGGTAGAGGTTCCGGCGGTCGACGACCTGCTCCTCGTCGCGCAGCAGCTCGAGAACGCCGCGGATCCCGGCGAGCGGGTTCCGTATCTCGTGGGCGAGCCCGGCGGCGAGCTGGCCGAGCGTGGCCAGCCGCTGGGTGTGGAGGAGCCGGGAGCTCACCTCCGCGTCCCGCCGCTGCTGCCGCTCGAGCACCTGCCGGAGCGAGTCGTAGAGCCTCGCCGACACCGGGTCGAGCAGGAGCTTGCCCATCCGCGATTCGGCCGCCGCCGGGTCACCCTCGGCGCCGACGCCGGCCTGCAGCCGGGCCAGCGAGCGCCGCGTGAACCTGACGGCGACGACGTTGGTGAGGGCCACCAGCGCCGCCCAGGCGATGATCAGGAGGGCGAGGTGGCCGCCGACCCGGCTCTGGGCGGCCGCCACCTGGCCGGTCATGTCCAGCTGCATCGAGGCCGCGCCAAGCACGTCCGTGCCCGGGTGGCAGCCCTGGCAGGAGGCCCCGGAGGCGACGCGGATCAGGCCGTGCAGGACCAGGGCCCCCCCCTCGCGCCGGAAGTCGAACTCCTCGGCGGCGCCGCCGTCGAGGAAGGCCGCCACCTCCGCGTCCGATCGCCCGCCGCCCGCGTGGTCGCCGAGCGGCGCCCCGGACGGGCCGTAGAGGTGGAGATCGAGCAGGCGGTGGGCGTCGAGAAAGGCCTGCAGGCGCTCCTGGACGAGCCCGTCGTCGTGGGACACCATCAACGGGTGGAGGATCTGCAGCGCCTCCTCGAGCACGACCCGCGCGTCGTTGGTATGGGTGCGCAGGATCTCGCCGCGGACGATCCGCATGGTTCCCAGGTAGAGCAGGAGGAAGGCCGTGAGGTGGAGCGGCAGCAGGATCATCAGGGTGCGGCTCGGCCAGCGAATGCCCTTTGGCCTGCCGGCAGCGCCGGCTGCGGCCGCGCTCGGATGGAACGGCTCACTCATCTCGTGATCGACCCCGGCCCCAGCCTTCGCTCTCGGCCGGGACGGCGCCGGCCTCGAGGGTCTCCGACCCCCTCGGTGCAGTTGCCGTGCCTCGGGGGTCGTGAACCCCGCGCCGAGAGTGGGTGATTTTACCCACATTCGGGGTCGAGAAGCGAGCCATCACCCACCCCGCCGGCCGTCGAATCGGGCATCGGGCCGCCGGACCGCGGTGCGCCGTCGGCCGCACCCAGCGCCAGCCGCCCCGGACGGCGAGCTTCGCGGCGGAGACCCCGAGCCGGCGGTGCCACCCGGCGACGGCACTCCCCGGCGAGCCGGAAGGGGCCGGGACATCGCGGCGATGACGCTGTCGTGGCACACCCTTTGCAACGCGTGACGCGGATATGGTGTCTGGTCGCACTCGCTTCACGACGGAATCGGACCGGCGGACCCAGGGGGCAGGGGGCATCCGATGCCGCCTGCTCCGAGGGCCGGCGATCGGCTTTCGCAGGGCAGTTCCAACCGTGTCCGACCTGGCCACCGCGCCCGGTCGGACCGCAGAGAGCAACAGGACAGAGGGAGGAGCAGAAATGAGGAGTCCACGGTTTCGTGCCACGAAATGGACGCTCGGGGCGGCGCTCGCAGTCATGGTGGCCGCGTTCGTCCCGGCGGTCCAGGCCCAGGACGCGCCGATCGACATCGCGGTGTCGGGCGACGCGGTTCCGGGCGGTCTGGTGACGGTCACCCTGACCACTACTGACGGCTCGGCGATCCAGGGCGTCGCCTGGGAGCAGGTGTACGGCGTTGCGGCGGGCCTCAGCGGCGCCGGCGACAACCCGCTCACGCTGGCGCTCGGCACCACGGCCGAGTACAAGGCCCACCTGTTCGAGGTGCTGGTCGAGCCGCCGGTCGGGGCGGATGCGCTGCCGCCGTACGTGCCGCCGGCCCCCGGCGAGTTCACGGGCGGCCTGCAGAACCGCTTCACGGTCGTTGGCCTCAACCCCTACCAGCTGGAGGAGGCCGGCCTCGTCGTTTTTGACGCCACTGTGGCCACCAGCTCCGGCACCTACGAGGTCGAGGTCGAGATCCTGACCACCCTGCCGTGGCCGGACTCGACCGGCATCAGCAACGTGCCGGTCGGGCTCAACGTGCTGCTCCACGGCAAGACCCAGGACAGCTACGACTGGGCGCTGACCGTGCCCGCCGGCTCAGGCGCGACCCTGGCCGGCGCCGCCAGCCAGAACCCCGAGTTCACGCCCGACGTGATGGGCCAGTACACGATCGAGGTCACCGACCTCGCCGCCGGTGAGACGGTCGAGATGACCATCTTCGCCGGCACCTGGCAGGGCGTGGTCGTCGGCCAGGACGCGGAAGGCTGGCCGGTCTCGGACGCTGCCTGCACCGGCTGCCACAGCGGTGCGGCGCCCGATGCCTTCACGGCATGGTCCCACAGTGGCCACGCGCACATCTTCTCGACCCAGCTCGACACCAGCACCCACTACGGCGAGGGCTGCCTGTCGTGCCACACCGTCGGCTACGACCCAACCGTCGACAACAACGGCATCGACGATGCTGCCGACTGGCAGGCGTTCGTGGACACCGGCATGCTCCACCACGCCGACCCCAGCAACTGGACGACCATGCTCGCCGACTACCCGCAGTCCGCGCGGCTGGCCAACATCCAGTGCGAGAACTGCCACGGCCCGCAGTTCAGCCCGGCCCACACCCAGGGCGCGGCCCGGCAGAACCTGTCGTCCGACCTCTGCGGTTCGTGCCACGGCGAGCCGCCGCGTCACGGCCGCTTCCAGCAATGGCAGCTCTCCGCCCACGCCAACTACGAGCTGGCGATCGGTGAGGGCATGAGCGCCGGCTGCGCGAAGTGCCACACCGCCAACGGCTTCCTGGCCTGGGGCAAGCTCGACGTCCCGTACGACATCGCGAGCAACCCCGCGGTCACCTGGACCGAGGACGAGGTTCACGCCATCACCTGCCAGGCCTGCCACGACCCGCACAACGTCGGCACCGCGTCGGGCGACCCCACCTCCGATGCGCCGATGCGGGTTCAGGGCGACACCCCGATGCTGATGGCCGGCTTCGTCGCCGAGCAGGTCGGCAAGGGTGCGATCTGCATGACGTGCCACAACACCCGTCGCGGTCTGAAGAACGACTCCACCTGGGACCCGGCCGATGGCGACCGCGCGCCGCACCTTGGCGCCCAGGCCGACGTGATCATGGGCGAGAACCTCTACTTCGCCGAGGTCGGCCAGCGCAGCTTCCACTCGCTGACCGAGGACAGCTGCGTCGACTGCCACCTGTCGGCGACGCCGCCGGTCGGCGACCTTTCCTACGCCTTGGGTGGCACCAACCACACCTTCTACGCGAGCCCGGACATCTGCTCCGAATGCCACTCGGTGGTGACCGCAGACGACGTGCAGGTGCCGTTCGAAAACGCGATGCACGAGATCGTGACCATGATCGAGGCCGGCTACACTGCCCTTCTCAACGAGCAGTTCGACCTCGGCTACTCGGTCGACTTCGGCGGCGAGCGGACGGTCACCGCGGCCTCCGAGATCACCGCGCTGACCTTCGGCGAGGGCCATGGCCGCCAGGCACTCCTGCCGACCTTCGCGGACGGCCAGGTCATCGAGGAGCCGGTAGCGCTGCGCGACATCGACGTCATCCCAACCGCCGGGGATCCGGTCACCCTCGCCTCGATCGCCGGTGACTACCTGCTCAAGGCGGGCTGGAACTACCTGACGCTCCACACCGACGGCAGCATGGGCGTCCACAACCCGACCTGGATCACCTCAGTCCTCGACGCGACCATCGGGGCGCTCGAGGGCGGCGGCATCCCTGGTGGCGGCAACGCCAACCCGGTGGCCTGCACCAGCCAGTACGTCTACTGGACCGAGATCGCAGCCGCCAACCAGGGGTCGGCGGGCAGCGTGTGGCGGACCGACGTGGCGATCAAGAACAGCGCCAACGCGCTCGCCAACGTCGAGTTCATCCTCCACACGGACACCGCCGGCAACGTCACCGGGACCGGCGCCATCGATCCGATGGCCCAGGGCGTCTTTGAGGACGTGATCGGTGACGGGCTCGGCTTCGAGGGCAAGGGCGCGCTCGAGATCTGTTCCGACCAGCCGCTCGAGCTGGTGGCGCGGATCTACAACACCAGCGCCGAGGGTACCTTCGGCCAGGCCCTCGACGGCATCAGCTACGCCGGCCTGGCGACCGGCGGCACGGCGCGGCTGCTCGGCCTGCGCCAGGTGGCGGGCGAGTTCCGCACCAACATCAACGTGACCAACACCGGCATGGACGAGGCGGAGGTCGAGATCGCCCTCTACGCCACCGACGGCAGCGAGGTGCACACCTACACGCTGACGGTCGGCTCCGGCATGTCGGTGCAGGACCTCGAGCCCTTCCGGACCCGGGCGAACGAGCCCAACCTCGGATGGGGCTTTGCCGAGCTCGAAGTGCTTTCGGGCGGCGGGATCATCACCTCGGCGTCGGTCATCGACTCGAGGACAAACGACCCGACGACCATTCCTCCGAAGATGTAGGAGGTCCCCTCCTCTGAACATCGAGGGCGGCAGCTCCGGCTGCCGCCCGTTTTTGTTTGTGTTTGGAGAAGGCGAGATACCGAAGAGTGGAGAACCCCCCTCGCTCGCCCGAGTCAACCGCGGAGGGCGCGGAGAACGCGGAGACCGGGCCGGAGAGAAGGTCAGATGGCCTTTCTCCGCGTCCTCGGCGTTCACTGCGGTTCAAGCCGTGCACGGTAACGGATCGGATCCCCCCTCGGAGAAGCGAACCCGGCGCCTGAGGCCCGAGCTACGCTTGGAGGTGGAGGGCGTGGAGGACGGCGGCGGTGTCTGAGAGGTCATCGAAGGCCAGGTGGGCGCCGGCATCGAGGAGCTGGCGGGTCGAGCTGCGGCCGGTGGCCACGCCGACCGCAGTCGCGCCCCAGGCCAAAGCACAGATGACGTCGCGGGGCGTGTCGCCGATGATCACGACCCGCCGGTCGAGACCGATCGGAAGGCCGGCGAGCCGCTCGGCGCGTTGCACGGCGATCGGCGGCAGCCCGAGCCGGTCGCCGTCGTCCGAGCCGTAGGCCCCGAACGCGAAGTACCGGTCGAGCCCGAAAGTGGCCGCCTTGACCCTCGCGGTGCGCTCGAAATTGCCGGTGAGCAGGCCGAGTAGAACGTGGGGAACCTCGGAGAGCGCCTCCAGCAGCTCGTGGACACCCGGCATGACCGCCGCCGGCGGAGCCACCATCTCCTCGGGGAACAGGGTCTCGTACAGCCGCACGAGCTCGGGCGGGGGGGCGGTGCCGGCCGCCGCCAGCCCGCATCGGACCAGTGCCTCCGCAAAGAGCATGGGGTCGGTCTTGCCGTCGGGCACGATGCCCCGGGTCGCGTTCTCCACCCCGTAGTGCTCGCGGAACGCCCGGTCCATGGCCCGAAACCCCGCTCCGCCCCCGGCGAGCAGGGTGTGGTCCGAGTCGAAGAGCACCATCCGCAGCGGCTCCGCCATCAGCTCTCCAGTCGTTCAACTCGAGCCCGCAATCCCGACGGACGCGCGTGTCGGGCATGAGCGCCTGTGCGCCTTCCTGACGTGGCCTTTCTGGTTGGCCTCTTCCCCATGCGCTCCTCGGGGCGCGCTCTGCACATCATCCTGAAGGATTCCGTGCCGCGGTGGCATTCTGAGAACGCTTCAGTCAACCACGCGGCCGACAAGGCCAACGCGGTACGGAATCCTACCGCCAGTCCTTCTCGGGCTCGGGCCGGTTGTCGAGGATCTGCTCGATCCGCTCGAGTATCGCGGGCGTCAGTCTGGCGGCCACGTCCATCGCGCCGAGGTTCTCGCGCAGCTGCTCGATCCGCGAGGCGCCGAGGATCACCGTGCTGACGTGGGGGTTGGCCAGGCACCAGGCGAGGGCGAGCTGGGCGCGGCTGCAGCCGAGCTCGTCCGCGATCGGACGCAGGCTCTCGACCTTGGCGAGGTTGGCCGGCGCGCCCTGGCCGGCGAAGCGGTCGTGGAGCCAGCCGAAGCCCTTGAGGGTGGACCGCGTCCCGGCCGGGATCCCGTCGCGGTACTTGCCCGTGAGCAGACCGCCGGCAAGCGGGCTCCAGACCGTGGTCCCGAGGCCGACCCGTTCGTAGAGCGGCGCGTACTCGCGCTCGACCCGGTCGCGGTGGAGCATGCTGTACTCCGGCTGCTCCATGAGCGGTGGCACCAGGCGCTCGCGCCGCGCGACGTGGTAGGCCTCCAGGATGCGGTCCGCGGGCCACTCGCTGGTGCCCCAGTACAGGGCCTTGCCCTGGCCGACGACGTGGCTCATGGCGCGGACCGTCTCCTCCACCGGGGTCAGGATGTCGGGCCGGTGGCAGTAGATGAGGTCTACGTAGTCGAGGCCGAACCGCCTCAACGCGGCATCCGTCCCCTCGAGGATGTGCTTGCGCGACAGCCCGCGCTGGTTCGGCCCGCGGCCGCCCCAGAAGATCTTGGTCGAGACCAGGTACTCCGACCGGCGCCAGCCCAGCTTCCTGATCGCGGCGCCCATGATCTCCTCGGCGACGCCGTCGGCGTAGGCCTCGGCGTTGTCGAAGAAGTTGACGCCGGCGTCGAATGCCGTGCCCATCATCGCCACGGCGGCGTCCACGTCGACCTGGTTGCCGAAGGTGACCCAGGCCCCGAACGACAGCGCGGAGATCTGGAGGCCGGACCTCCCGAGAGAGCGATACTCCATGTCGATCCTCCTTTGCGAACCCACAGATTCAACCACAGCCGCCGCGCCGGGTCGAGCGGCCGGGCCCCGTTCGGCCCGCCCGCTTCACACCCGGCTTGCCGCGGGTGGCCTGCGGAGTCTGCGCAGGCGGCGCACCGGCGCCATCAGGTAGAGGTTGGCGCCGAGCGCTCCGACCACCATGGCGATCGCCGCGACCACCAGGCCCACCCCGTGGAGGCCGAAGATGCCGAGGCAAAGGATGCCGACCACCCCGCCGACCTCGATCACGGTCGCCCACGTGACGTGGCTGGTCGCCCGGCAGTTGACCAGGATCGCGCGCTGGAACGACAGCAGCACGGTCAGCCCCGGGATCACCGTCAGCAGGCGGAGCGGGGTGATCGCGAATGCGGCCAGCTCGGGCGAAAGCCCCGAGACCTGCTGGAACCACACCGTCGACAGCGGGGTCCAGGCGATGACCCCGAGGCACAGCACTGCCGCGGCGCCGAGGCCGCGCGCGAACCGCCGCAGCTGCCGGAAACCCTCGAGGTTGTCGCCGATCAGGGCGACGCCCACCTCCTGGTAGGCCAGGCCGAGGGCGCGGAAGATGAACACCAGGGAGCCGACCACCGGCAGCACGGCCAGCGACTCCACGGGGGACGGCGCGTGGCCCATGAAGAAGGTGACCATCGGCTGCACGCCGAGGGCGAGGATGGTGGTCAGCGCGAGCGGGTAGTAGAAGCTCGCGATCGCCCGGTAGCCGAGGGGAGGTCCGGCCAGCTCGCTCGCCTCGAGCTCGCCGATCGAGCGGTGGGCCATCGCGCGGGCGGCCAGCGCCTCGAGCGTGACCCCCATCGACAGCGCGGCGGCACCGATCCACGCCCCCTCGAGGCCGGGTCGGCCGAACAGGGCAAGCGCCGTGGCCGCCATGGCGCCGAGGCGGATCACGGTGCCGTAGGCGACCCGACGCGCGAGGCCCCGGCGCACCAGCACGCCCTGGTAGAAGCGCCGGAAGCCGATCGCGCCCGGCCACGGCACCAGGATCGCCACCGCGGTGTAGGCGAGGCGCGCCACCTCGTCGGGCAGGCCGAGCATGCGGGAGGAGACGAACCCGAACACCGGCGGCACGAGGGCGATCAGCATCAGCAGGGTGATCGCCGCATTCAGGGTGTGGGTGAAGTTGCGCATCGCGCGGTAGGAGGAGCGGTCCCGGACCAGCGCGTTGGCGGCGCTCATGACCATGATGATCGGCGACTCGACCAGGATCGCGAGCGACACCGCCACCCCGTACGCGGCGAGGTTGTGGGTGGGATCCGCGAGCCGGGCGATCACCGCCGCCAGGAACGGCCCCTCCGCCGCCATCATCAGCCAGGCGGCGGCGAGCGGCAGCCAGTACGCGAAGATCCGGCGGGGTGTCACCTCCGCCGCGCCCGAGTGCTCCATCGGCCGGCCAGGATACACCAGACCCCCTCCCGCCCAGGGGATAGGATCTGGGGGATAGGGGATGGGGCCCCCGCCCGCACTCGTCACGGCGAAGCACCGAGCGTAGCCGGATCCGCTTCCGGTTGTGGCTCCTCCGCCGTTCCCGCTCCCGTCCCCGCTGTTGTCACGACGACTCGTCACGGCGGCGTGTCACGGCGTAGCCGAAGGCGGAGCATCCGCTTTCGCCCCTGCTGTCCGACCTCGGCGAGCTGTTGGTGCGAGGCACGTACTTCCGCACTTGTGGGCGAAGAGGCGGAGTTCGGTGCCTGGCACCGTTTGTTCGCTCACCCGTCAGCCGCGCCTGCCTCGTCTTCTGCATCGGGGCCGCCGTCGAGCTCAGTCAGTACCTTGACGTTCCAGTCTTCGGCCGCACCTTCGACCCCCTGGATCTGCTGATGTACGCCGTCGGAGCCGCGGCCGCCGTGGGCTTCGACAAGCTCGCCTTCTCACCCATTTCTCAGCGCCCGGGCGCGTGACAGGCCGCTGCAGCCCACGAACGGCGGATGCACTAGACTCTCTCGCTAGACTGCGGGGCGTCGTTCACGGCTGAGCGGCAGGTCGTTGAGCCAACCAGTCAAACGGGGTTGAAGGATGATGCCGAGTTTGGGTGACCACCTGCTCGTCTCGCTGATCGCAGTGGCGTATCCCCTCTCCTTCACGCTGGACTGGTACCGGCGGCTTCGTCCTCAGCTGGAGACGGGTGGAATCCACTCGCGGCTGCACTTCTATCGCCGGAGCATGATCGAGCTGTGGGTGCTGACGCCGGTGATCCTCACGTGGTGGCTGTGGTCGGGGCGAGCAGTCACGGTGCTCGGCCTCGGGGTCCCAGGCGGCTTTGCCTTCTGGGTCGGCGTGATCGTGGCCGTCGCGGTCGCGGCCGCCCTTGGGCATCAGGTAGCGGTGGTTCGCGCTTCGGCTGAAGCACGGGCACAGGTGCGCAAGCAGTTCCAAGGTGTCCCGGCGCTGATGGTGCCCCGTGACAACCGCGAACGTCGAATGTGGGTGGGACTGAGCCTCACAGCTGGCTTCTGTGAGGAGGTCCTCTACCGTGGGTTCCTGATCTGGTATTCGACGATGTGGCTTCCAGACGCGGCCGCCGTGGTGGCTTCAGCGGTCGTCTTCGGGGCGGCGCATCGCTACCTCGGATGGGTTGCCGGGGTGCTTCGGGCCACGGTCGTGGGTGTGTTCCTCGGCGCGGCGTACCTGCTCACCGGAACGCTCTGGGTGCCGATCGCACTCCACGCAGTGGTGGATGTCACGAGCGGGCTCACCGGCAGTGCCGCCCTCGAGCAAGGCGCGTCGTAATGGTGCCAGGTACGGTGGTTGATGTTCCAGGCTACGAGCCTGGTTGATCCGGCGGTGGCATGAACGACGAGGGGGCCTCGCGGCCCCCTCGGGAGAGACGATCAGGTCGTCGCGCGCCCGCGGGCGGCGCGCGCCCGGCGCCGGTCAGCGCGGTGCCGGGGTCTTGACCGGGTCCGGCGGCCGCTGCGGCAGCGTCCTCGGCTCGCGCTCGATGGCCGCCAGGATCTCGGCCACGGCGCGCTCGAGCTGCGGGTCGCGGCCCGCAATCACCGACGCCGGGTCGTTCTCGACCTCGATGTCGGGGTCGACGCCGTGCCCCTCGATGATGTAGTTGCCGTCGCGGTCGTTGGTCGCGTTGCGCGGCACGAACACGTCGCCACCGTCGACCAGCGGCGTGTTGCCGCCGCCGACCACGCCGCCCCAGGTCCGCTTGCCGATCAGCGGGCCGAGCCCGGCCTCGCGGAAGTAGTGCGGGAAGATGTCGCCGTCCGAGGCCGAGGTCTCGCTGATCAGGCACGCCAGGTGGCCGTGGAAGGCGGTCGCCGGGTAGGTCGTCGGCAGCTCGGTGGTGCGGCCGAAGCGGGTCCCGAGCACCTTGTTGTCGAGTCGCTCCAGGATCCACTGCGAGACGTTGCCGCCGCCGTTGCCCCGGGCGTCGACCACCAGCCCCTCCTTGCGGAGCTGCGGGTAGAACCACTTGATGAACTCGGCGATGCCATCGGCGCCCATGTCCGGGATGTGCAGGTAGCCGACCCGGCCGTCCGTCATCCTGGTGACCCGGTCGAGGTTGCCGAGCACCCACTCGAGGTAGCGCAGCGACTGCTCGCTCGTGATCGGCTGGTAGCGCACCTCGCGCGCCCCCTCCCGGCTCGGCGTCGAGCTGACGGTCATGGTCACCGGGTCGGTCTTGTACTGCAGCAGGCGGTACGGGTTGTCGTTGCCGGCAAGCTCGACGCCGTCGATCGCGAGCACGTAGTCGCCGGCCTTGACGTCGACGCCGACCTCGGTCAGCGGCGAGCGGTAGCGCGGCTCCTCGTTGTGGCCGCGGTAGATCGAGGCGATCCGGTAGCGCCCGGCCTTGGCGTCGAGCTCGAAGCGCGCCCCCGGCAGGCCGACAGGCGCCCGCTCCGGGATCTGGAAGTCGCCGCCCGAGATGTAGGTGTGGCCGGAGTTGAGCTCCGAAACCATCTCGGTCAGCACGTAGTTGAGGTCGGAGCGGTGGGCGACGTCCGGCAGCAGCGCGCGGTAGCGGTCGCCGATCGCCTTCCAGTCGTAGCCATGCATGTTCGGGACGTAGAAGAAGTCGCGGAAGCGGCGCCAGGTCTCGTCGAAGATCTCCGCCCATTCCTCGGCCGGCACCAGGTCCATCTCGAGGCCCGAGGTCGCCACCGTCTTGGCCTCGCCGCCGTCCTTCTTGACCTCGAGCAACTGGTACTTCTCGCCCTGCTGGACCAGCACCTTGGTGCCGTCGGCCGACACCGCCCACGCGTCGAGCTTGGACTTGACCAGGTCGAACGGCTCGCGCTTCTCGAGCGAGTAGGCCTGCAGCCGGCGCGTGTCGTCGTTGGGCCGGCCGTAGAAGTTGGGCCCCGCGCTGCCGAACAGCAGGTGGCCCTCGACGGCGACCAGCCCCGCATAGTTGTCGGCGCTGACCGGGATCCTGATCACTCGGTCGGCGAGCCCGTCGAAGTCGATGACCACCGGCTTCTTGGCGGCCTTGACAGTGACCTTGTCGCCGTCCTTGCCCTTCTTCGTGCCGTCCTTGCCGTCCTCCTGCTTGGCGGCGGTCTCGTCGCCCTTGTCCTCCTCGAGCTTGACCTCGTCGCTCTCGGGCGGCAGCAGCGGCTTGACGTCCTTGCGCAGCGCGAGGCCATAGATGCCGCCGCGGCGGTCGCCGGCGTAGTTCCACTCGAGGTCCGAGATCAGGGGCGCATAGCTGCGGTTGGAGAGGAAGAAGAGGTAGCTGCCGTCCGGGCTCCACGCCGGCGTGGTCGCCTCGAAGAGCTCGGAGGTGATGGTGCGCAGCTTGGCGTCGGCGACGCTCCAGATGTGAAGCTGCGAGACCTGGGCCGGGTTGCCCAGGCTGAAGGCCAGGTGGCCGCCGTCCGGCGACCACGCGTAGTCGAAGATCGCGCCCCAGATGTGATCGGCGACCTGGACCTCGCGGCCATCGGCGACGGTGGTCACGAACAGCTTGCCGTCCTTGTCCGAGAACGCGATCCGGGCGCTGTCCGGCGACCACACCGGCCCCGACAGGCGCGCCTCGTGGCCACTGGTCAGCCGCCTGGCAGGCGCCGCGCCGGCCTGGTCGACGAGCCAGATCTCGTCCTCACCGCTCGAGTCCGAAATGAACGCGATCGTGGTGCCGTCCGGAGACCACACCGCCGCCCGCTCGTGGGCGCCGGAGGTGCGGGAGAGGTTGCGGACCGGGCCCTTCGAGATCGGCACCGAGAAGACCTCGCCGCGCGCCACGAACACCGCCCGCTCGCCGTGGGGCGCGACGTCGAAGTCCTCGACTGCATCGCCGACCGCGAGGTGGCGAGGCCGCTTCCAGAGGCCGTCGTCCGGGACCGTCACCACGATCGACTGGTCCGCGCGCTTCGCCACGTCGTAGATGTGGAGCTGGCCGGCGAGCTCGTAGACGATGCGGCTCTCGTTGTCGGTGCTCGGCCAGCGCACGTCGACGCCGGAGTAGCGCGTGAGCTGCTCGACCGTGCCGGTCGCCGGGTCGGCGGCGTACAGGTTGAGGTAGTCGTCGCGGTCGGAGGCGAAGTAGATGGTGTCGCCGATCCACATCGGGTCGCGCTCGGTGCGCACGCTGTGGGCGATCCCCCGCACGCCGCGGGTGGCGAGGTCGAAGACGTACAGGTCCTGCGCCCAGCCGCCCTCGTAGCGCTTCCAGTGGCGGAAGTCCCGGAACAGCGGCGAGTACACCACTTGCTTGCCGTCGGGCGAAAAGTCCCCGGCGCCGGAGCTCGGCATCGGCAGCGGCTCCGGCAGCCCGCCGGTGCGGGCGACCGTGTAGAGCCGGGTGTCGGAGCCGCCGCCGGCATCGCGCAGCGACCGGAACAGCACCCGCTCGCCGTCCCGGGTCCAGCCGTAGACCTGGTTGTCGTAGCCCCAGCGCGGCGGCAGCGGACCCTCGGCGGGGTACCAGGTCAGCCGGGTCGGCTCGCCGCCGGTGGCCGGCACGACGTACACCTGCTCGTCGCCGTCGTACTGGCCGGTGAATGCGATCCACTGGCCGTCCGGCGAGAACCTGGGGAACAGCTCCTGGCCCGGATGGGCGGTGAGCCGGCGCGCCGTGCCGCCGGCGGCCGGGGCGAGCCAGAGGTCGCCGCCGTGGCAGAACACGACTTGGTCTCCCCAGATGTCCGGGAAGCGCAGCAGCCTCGTTCCCTCCTCAGCCGCCCACCCGGACACTCCACTCAACACGCAGCACAGGGCCAAGCCAAGAACGCTCTTTCTCATGTCTGACTCCTCCGGGGGTCGTACGACCTACGTGCGCGTGAGTTTCCCGGGCGACCCGCCGGCTGCGATCGGCGCCCGCGACCTGACGCGGACCCCCAGGGCCCTCACGGCGCTTCAGTATAGGCCGACGAGCCCGGATTCGGCAGCAGACTCTGGGCGGGTCCGGCGGTTCGACGCCGATTCAGTCCTATCGCCATGCTTGGTCCGCTGTGGAGCTGGCCGCGCCGCCGGCGCCCTGCCGTCAGTCCCTTCGTTCAGCCTCGCCAGAGCTCGAAAGAAAGGAGGGGGCCGCTCGGCCCCCTCCGGGAATCGCGATGTCAGCTCTGCGGCGCTAGAGCCGCCAGCGGATGAAGACCCCGAAGCGGTCGGCGTCGAAGTCCGCGAGCTGCTGCAGGTCTTCGGTGTACTCGTTGTTCTCGAACTCGAACGCGCCACCGACCCGGTCGTTGAAGTCGATGCCGAGGCGGGCGAAGGAGCGCGTCATGTCGAACCCGAACGAGCCGGTGTTCTCGAACTCGGAGTACCCGAGGTCGAGGTCGAAGGGGGCGATCCGCCAGCGCAGCCCACCTTCCAGCAGCTGGCCGGTCTCGGCGTGCGTCGACCGTTCGGTGCTGAAGTCCTGGGGAAGCCGCACCAGCACCGACGAGTCGGTGTCGTAGTTGTCGTAGGCGAGCCGCAGCAGGAAGGTGTCGGTGGGGGTGATCTCGAGGTCGAGCGCCACGTGGTCGGTCTCGGCGTCGTAGCCGACGCCCGCACTGCCGTTGTTCGAGGTGATCTTCTCAGCCGTCGCGAGCAGCCGCAGCCAGCTTGAGAGGGCCCAGTCGACGCGGCCGCGCATCCGCAGCCGGTCGATGTAGTCGGTGCGCACCACGATGTCGTCGGCGTTCTCGCTGACCAGGTCGAGCGACATCCGGGCGCCCTTGAAGACGACGGCGGCGCCTGCCCCGATCACGTCGACCTCGCGGTTGAACTCGCCCTGCTGGCTGCCCGGAGTCACGATCTGGGCGACGTCCTCGGAGAGGTCGAGGTCGCTCGAACGGATCGCCCCTTCGGCCCACAGCACGAACGGCCCGACGCCGCGAAGGTTGATGCGGGCGCTGGCGATGTCGTCCTCGCGCTCGTAGCCGTTTGTGGTCTCGATCAGGGTGCTGATGTCCCGCGGGTCGGCGCCGCTGAAGTTCAGCGTGGCGAGGTAGAGGCTCGAGATCAGCGCCCAGCCCTCGAGCTCGCGCTCGCGGGCCTCGTACCCGAGGTCGAGCCGGACCTCCGGCGACAGGTCGATCTCGACCCGCGCCTCGCCACGCCACGACGGGCTCTCGGTGCGGCTGGCGATCGACTGGTCGAGGCCTGAGAAGAAGCGGCTGAGCCGGAACGAGACCAGGCTCCCGGAGAGGAGCTCGGAGGCGGAGGTGTCGGAGTCGGCGTCGGCCTGGACGTAGGAGGCGGTGAGCCGGACCGCCTCGCCGAGCCGGCCGCGGATGTTCGCGGTCGTCACCGGCGTGTCCGCTTCGGTCTCGACCGTCCGCGTCAGGTCGGCGAGGGTGACGTCGGTGCCGAGCACCGCCCGGAGGTTGTTGCCCGCTCCGGCGCCCGGAACGAGGCCGACCCGGTCGGTGGCCTCGAAGCTGCGCCAGCCCTGGAGCAGCGATCCCGACCAGCGGTTGGTCGCGAACAGGATGCCGCCGTAGATCTCCTGCTCGGTCTCCTCGAGGTCGGAGTCGAGCCGGAACTCGTCCTGGCCGACGAAGTAGGTGGTCTGGCGGGGGCCGGAGTAGCGGTTCCAGCGGTAGCCGATGACCGGCGTGACGGCGCGGTTCGGCAGCAGCTGGAGCTCGGCGTCGATCACCTCGCGGTCACGGTTCCACAGGTGCTGCCCGGGAATGACGCCGTCGTCGAGCAGCGGGTTGGCGAAGGCTGGCAGGGCGCTGTAGTTCTCGAACTGGTGATAGGAAAGGCGCAGCCGGTAGCTGGTTCCCTTGCCCATGTCGAAGCGCAGCGAGCCGGCCGGGTTGGCGCCGAAGCCGGAGGCGTCGATGCGGATGCTGTCGGCAACCGAGGCGCCCGAGCTCGGGTCGGTGAAGTTCAGGGTGAAGTCGCGCAGGACGACGCCGTCGTCCTGGTTGATCAAGGTCCGATACATGTCCCGGTTGCCGGTGACGCTGACCCACTGATAGCCGACCTCGAGGTCGATCAGGGTCGACTGGGCTTCCGCGAGGGGGCTGACGAGCACGGCCAGCGCGAGCGCGACAGTGGCGAGGGAGACGCGGCGTGTGTTCATCGGCCTCCTCCTACTTCAGCAGCTGCGGCGACTGGTTCGAGCCGTGTATCGCCACGTGGCAGGTCGTGCAGTTGCGGTAGCGCGGGCTCAGCATGTCGTGGAACGACGGCGGCTGCGAGCCGAGAGTGACGCCCTCGATCGGGCTGTGGCACTCGAGGCACACCTGGTGAACCTGCGACCGGGTCAGCGCCATCTGGTTCGACGAGCCGTGCGGCTGGTGGCAGCTCATGCAGTCGCCGACCACGCCCGAGACGTGCGGGAACACGAAGGGCCCCCGCTTCTCGGCGTGGCACGACACGCAGGGCCCCTCGCCCGAGCGGTCGACCACGAGGTTGTCCCGGCCGCTTCCGGCGTGGGGATTGTGGCAGCTCACACACTCCAGGCCGCCGACGTCCAGCCGGTGCCCGAACGGCCGCCGAAACGAGTTGGCGGGCGCGGCGTGGCAGGTCGCACACAGCTCGACCGACGGCTCGGCCAGCAGCCGTCGCGGGTCGCTTCCGGCATGGATGGAGTGGCAGTCGGTGCAGACCACCGCGGTGTCGCTGTGGACCGACCGCACCGAGAACATGGCGTCGATCTGCTGGTGGCAGCCCAGGCAGAGCTGCTCGCCGTCGACCCCCTTGGGAACCGCGATCAGGGCGACGTCGCCGCCCTCTTCCATGTGGCGGTAGCCGTCGGTGTGGCAGGTGGCGCAGCTCGGGCCGCCGCGCGCAGCGACGGCGTGAATCGTCGTCTTGAACGCGGCGACGACGTCTTCGTGGCAGGCGGCGCAGTCCTCGCTCACATCGGCGCTGTCCTGGGCGATGACGGCGACGGCCGGCAGGCACAGCGGCAGCAGCGCGACGATGGCGAGTGTGCGGATCAGATCTCTCATGGCGATCCTACCTTTCCGCGAGGCGCCCGCGGCCCCGGGCGGGGCCGCGGGTCGTCCATCGTCGCTACCGAGCGTGGACCCTGTCCACCGAGAACTCGCGGTCTTCCCCGTGGCAGGCCGCGCAGGCCTCGCCGAACGGCGCCGTGTTGACCCAGGCGTGCGCCGCCGCATCGATCGTGCTGTGGCACGCCAGGCAGGACGCCGCCGCCGGCTGCATCGGGGAGTACCAGTCGCGCTCCGTGATGACCTCTTGCGTGCCCTCGGGAAGCGGCACGCCGTAGGTCCCTTCCTCGTGGCAGCGCAGGCAGTTGCGGCGGTCGCCCGGGTAGCCGATGTGGTTGAAGTTGTAGGGCGTGCCGCCAAAGCCGTACACCGTGTAGTCGTTGACCAGCTCGAGCCCGGTGTGGATCTTGTGGATCATGTAGCGCATGTCGACCGACTCCGGCGGCAGCTGATCGGCCGGGCGCCGGGAGACGTCGCTGTTGTTCGGCCGGTGGCACGGCATGCACTCCTGGACGTTCAGGCGCTGGCCGCCGTGCAGCGCCAACATGTCGTGGCAGACGTTGCACTTCTCCATCGCGACGACGACGCGCCGCGGGCCCGCAGCGTCGCCCGTGACCGGCACGTAGTAGATCGGGTTGAAGGCGCCCTCGGTCACCTCGAGGCCATCGTCCGACCCGTCGTCGATGACGGTGGTGCGGCGGACGTCGGCGGTGAAGGTCCAGGTGCCGGTGGCATCCTCCGGGATCGCGGTGGCGAAGGTCTTGACATAGACGTCGCCGGCGAGCGCGGCGTCGCGGGCGTCCTGCGAGATGTCGATCGTGTAGTCGATGGTGTCGCCGGTCGGGCCGGCGGCGCGCAGGGTCAGGGTGCGCAGGCTCGCGATGTCGGCCACCATCGAGCCGTCGTCGTTGGTCAGGGTGAAGGACACCGTCGGCATGCTGCCGGGGGCGGCGTCGGCCACCTCGACGATCTCCATGTTGAGGCCGGGCAGCTGCGCCGACTTGGTGGGGATGGTGTGCGCCCCCATCACCGAGGCGTCGAACTCGCGGTCCCCCTGGGGCTGGTGGCAGACGGCGCAGAACTCATCGTCGGCCGCCGGCCCGCCGGCGTGGTTGGCGCCGGTCACCCAGTCGAGGTCGTCGTGGCAGGACCCGCACGCGGCCCGCGACGGCTCGCTGTACCAGACATGGCCCTGGGCCGCCTCTGCCGGATGGCAGCTGGTGCAGTTGCGGACGTCCATCGAGTAGAGGATCGCGGAGTAGTCGTGGACCGACTGCTGGTTGCCGATGATGACGTAGGGCGTCCCGGCCTGCACGCTCGGCAGGTCGGCCCCCATGTGGATCTTGTGGACCATCACCTTCATGTCGACCGTGTTGCCGGTGTCGGGGTCGATCGACTGCGGCTGGTGGCACGTCACGCAGCCCTTGACCGAGCGGCGCGGGCCGCCGTGCAGCGCGAGCGGGTCGTGGCAGGCGTTGCAGGTCTCGGTCTGGAGCGAGCCCCAAGTCTCGGTGACCTCGCCGCCGTCGGGACGGAAGTCGAGGTCCGGGTCCGAGAAGTACTCCTTGCCGACCATCTCGGTGGTGTTGCGCCGCGTGTACACGTAGAGGGTGTGGGTCTTCGAGCCGTCGAAGCCGTCCGGCAGCACCGTGCCGAAGGTGTAGCGGGCGTGCCCGATCTCGATGTCCTCCCAGGTGCCGTTCCTGTCCGCGGAAGCCTGGATCTCCGTCACGCCGGTGATCGGGCTGGTCTGCGGCCGCGTCGTGTACGCGGTGTACTGGCGCAGCTCGTTGTCCCACCAGGCGAGCACGAAGCTGGCGCTGATCGGCCCGGGCGTCAGCCGGCCCTCGCGGTCGAGCGGCAGGTCCATGTCGTCGAGGAAGGCGAGCTCGACCACCGGACGACGATCGTCCCCGATGGTCACCGACAGGATCTCGGTCGTCAGGCCGGGTCGGATGTAGTCCTTTTCCTCGTCAGTCATGTAGTACTCGACCTGGCCCTTCGCGTAGGGGTGCGAGGGCACGGCCGGCCCGTCGGTCACCACCGCGCTGGCCGCCGGGGTGGTGAGCTGGGTCGGCATCGCGCCGGCCGCGGCGAGCAGGATCAGGACAAGAGAAGTCGACAACATCGTGGTTCCTCCCTAGTCTCTCTCGATTGAGATGGTCGGTTCGGACGTGATCGGCGCCGCGCCCTGGTCAGAGCACCACGCGGTCCCGCGCTCCGGGCACGCTCCGCGGGCGCACACCGTCAACTCGATCGCCAGGAGGCGCCGAGCGGCGCCGCAACCGGCCGGGCGCTGTGACATAACGGTTACGAATATGATTAGAACCGTCACCGAAGTCAAGCGCCCCCCAGGCCGGAGGAAATTGAGAACTCTCCTCATTTGACAGGCTTTCCGTGGCCGATCGGCGCGGGTGGAGATCCGCTTGCCAGCCCGGGCCGGCTCGGCGACACTTCCCGTGATGGCTCGCCGGTCGAAGCTGGCCGTGGTCGCGGTGGCGGTGGTGATCGTCGTGATCGCCGCCGCCGCGCTTCACCTTCGCAGCCGCCTCCGCTGCGCCGGCTTCGCGGGGCCGGGCGTGACCGCCGGCGAGCTGCCGCCGCCGTGTCCTGCCGGATGGCTGCGGCTCGCCACCTGGAACGTGCGGAACTTCCCGCTCGACGAACGGGCCGGCGACCCCGAGCTCGGTTTCGCGCGGCAGACCAACATCTGCGACCTCGAGGATGCCCTCGCCGGTCTCGACGCCGACGTTCTCGGCCTTGCCGAGATCCGAGACGCGCGGCGCTTCCCCCCGATCCTGCGGCGGACCGCCGGCGACCGCGCCTACAAGGTGGTGATGTCGCGGCACGGCGGCCGGTGGAGCCAGCGGGTCGCCATCGCATGGGACGACCGGGTCCTGGAGGCGGTCGGCGGGCCGGTGGAGATCCGCGAGGTCGTGGTCGACGAGGACCTGCGGCCGGCCCTCGCGCTGCGGCTGCGCGGCCGGGGCCGGCCGGGCCTGGACTTCACGGTGGTCCAGGTTCACCTGAAGGCGAGCCCGAAGGGATACCCGGTCCGCATCGAGCAGCACCGCGCCCTGATCGAGTGGTTGCGACGGTGGAGCGGCAGCGCCTCCGGGCAGGGGCTGGTGGTGATGGGTGACTTCAACACCACCGGCGGTGAGCGCGGCTCCACGCGCCGGGAGCTGGAGACGGTCGACCGCCTGTACGGCCGGGTCGGGCTCAGCCGGGTCCCCAACGCCGCCGGCTGCACCGAGTACTGGGAGGGAGAGGGCGAGGCGGACGGCGTCCAGCTGCCGTCGCAGCTCGACCACATCTTGGTGCGCGGCCTCGGCGGCGACCTGCCGGCCGCCCGGCCGTGGCTGCACTGCGCGCGGGCCGGCTGCGGACCGCTGGTGTCACGTCCCGGCGAGGAGGACGGCACCTTCTGGGACGTCTCCGACCACTGCCCGCTGACCGTCGACCTGCCATGGCCCGCCGGCTCCTGACGCTGACGCAACCGGCGTTTGCCTGACCCCGCTTCCGCGCCCGCTTCCGCGCCCGCTTCCGGGCCCGCTTCCGGAGAAGTGACACGTGATGGTGATACGTGATAGGTGACAGGGCCGCCACCTGCCGCCCGCCCGTGTCACGGCGACTCGTCCCGGCGAAGCCACAGGCGAAGCCGGATTCGTCACGACGAAGTGCGCAGCACGAAGCCGGAAGCCGGATCTGCCACCGGGCGCCGACGGGCCGGGCTGACGGCCGATCACTGTGGATTCGGCCTGATCCCGTCTATCATCGTGCGTGGGGGTCGGCGTTGGCGGTAAGCGATCGAGCGGAGCGCGAGTTCCACGTCTCGCGCGCGGCGAGGGAGCGCTACGGCGTCGACGACGCGCTGTTCTCCCTCACCGGCAACGTCGTCATCGCCGACTTCCGGGCGGCGCGCGAGCTCGCGCACCGGATCAACCAGCGCCGCGACGCCGCGCGCTTCCCCGAGCGCGCGGTCAGCGCCGGCCAGCTCAACGCGGTGGGGCTGATCGACGAGTTTGCCCACCTGCTGGTCGCGCGCTATCGCCGGCTCAGCAACCCCCGGCTGCTGGCCGACGCCCTCGAGGACCTCGAGGCCGCGATCGGCCGCCCTCCGGTGGACGAGCTGCTGCTCGCCTTCGTGTCCGAGTTTCCGCCCCTGGCCGTCCACCGCGGCGAGCGGACCGCCGCCGCGTGGCTCGCCGGCGTCACCGGCGGCGAACGCAACCGCGAGCTGGCGCTCGAGGAGCTGCTCCTGCTCTGGCTGGCCAACCGCAACCCCGCCTTCGCGCCGTTCCGCGAGCTGTTCGATGACTCCTCCCTGCGGCTCGGCACCGCCTACTTGAAGGCGATGGACCGCCTGCGGGTCTTCCTCGCCGGGCAGCCGAAGATCGAGGGCACCGGGGGCGGGCTGCTCGACCTGCTCGAGGCGCCGATCCGGGCCGCCCCGGACTCCCTCGAGGGCCAGCTCGCCTACATCCGCATGACCTGGTCGGTGCTGATCGGGGACGAGCTCGATCGCGTGCTCGCGAGCCTCGACCTGTTCGCCGAGGAGCGCCGCGTGTTCCTCGGCTTCGGGCCCGGCCCGGTCGAGGCCCCCGCGCTCTCCATCCTGGAGGACGAGCGCGAGGCCTACTCGGAGGATCGCGACTGGATGCCGCGGCTGGTGCTGATGGCCAAGAACGTCCACGTCTGGCTGGGCCAGCTCTCCGAGCGCCACCAGCGCCCGATCGCGACCCTCGACGCGATCCCGGACGTCGAGCTCGACCGTCTCGCGAGCTGGGGCTTCACCGGAATCTGGCTGATCGGCTTCTGGGAGCGCAGCCGCGCCTCGGCCCGAATCAAGCGGATGATGGGCGACGGCGAGGCGGTGGCATCGGCCTACTCGCTGGAGGACTACCGGGTGGCTGCCGACCTGGGCGGCGACGCCGCCTTCGCCGAGCTCAAGGCCCGGGCCTGGCGGCGCGGCATCCGGATCGCGACCGACATGGTGCCCAACCACGTCGGCATCGACTCCCGGTGGGTGATCGAGCACCCGGACTGGTTCATCAGCCTCGACCGGCCGCCGTTCCCGAGCTACTCGTTCAACGGGCCCGACCTGTGCGACGACCAGCGGGTCGGCGTCTACATCGAGGACCACTACTGGGACCGCAGCGACGCCGCGGTCGTGTTCCGGCGCCGCGACCACTGGACCGGCGACGAGCGGTTCATCTACCACGGCAACGACGGCACCGGCATGCCGTGGAACGACACCGCCCAGCTCGACTACCGGAAGCCCGAGGTCCGGGAGGCCGTGATCCAGACCATCCTGCACGTCGCCAGGCAGTCGCCGGTGATCCGCTTCGACGCCGCCATGACGCTCACCAAGCGGCACTTCCACCGGCTCTGGTTCCCGGAGCCGGGCTCCGGCGGCGACATCCCGTCGCGCGCCGGCCAGGGCATGACGCGCGCCGAGTTCGACGCCGCAATGCCCGTCGAGTTCTGGCGGGAGGTGGTGGACCGGGTGGCGGCCGAGGCGCCGGACACGCTGCTGCTGGCCGAGGCGTTCTGGCTGCTCGAGGGCTACTTCGTGCGCACCCTGGGCATGCACCGGGTCTACAACTCGGCGTTCATGAACATGCTGCGCGACGAGCGCAACGCCGACTACCGGCACCTGATCCGCAGCACCCTCGAGTTCGACCCGCGGATCCTCAAGCGCTACGTCAACTTCATGTCCAACCCCGACGAGCGCACCGCCCTCGACCAGTTCGGCAAGGACGGCAAGTACTTCGGGGTGGCGACCCTGATGGCGACACTGCCCGGGCTGCCGATGTTCGGCCACGGTCAGGCGGAAGGCCTGGCCGAGAAGTACGGGATGGAGTTCTACCGCGCCCGATGGGCCGAGCAGCCGGACGCCGAGCTGGTCCGGCGCCACGAGCGCCAGCTGTTCCCGCTGCTCCGCCGGCGGCGCGCCTTCGCCGAGGTCGAGAGCTTCCAGCTCTACGACTTCTTCCGCGAGGACGGCACCGTGGACGAGAACGTCTTCGCCTACTCGAACGGCAGCGGCAGCGAGCGGTCGCTGGTGCTCTATCACAACCGGTACGCCGAGACCAGGGGCTGGGTCCGGCGCTCGTGCGCGGTCCAGACCGTGCCGGGCGGCGGCCCGGACAGCTTCCGCCACACAACCATCGCCGAGGCCCTCGAGCTGCCAGCCGGCGACGAGTGGTACGTGGTGCTCGCGGACGCCGCCAGCGGCCTCGAGTACCTGCGCCACTGCCGATCGCTCCACGACCACGGCCTGTACCTGGAGCTCGCCGCCTACCAGCTGCACGCGTTCGCGGACATCCGGCAGGCGGCGGACTCCCCCGACCGCCGCTACGCCAGGCTCGCGGCCCAGCTCGGCGGGCGCGGCGTGCCGAGCATCGCCGACGCGCTGGCCGAGCTCGAGCTCGAGCCGGTCCTCGCGCCCTACCGGAGGCTGGTGGCCCCGGACCACCTCGAGGGCCTGCTCGACGCGCTGTCGGCCGCGCCGGAAGGGCCGCCGGAAGCCGGCCTCCTGGACCGGGTCGAGGCGACGCTCGAGGAGCTGCTCGGGGCCATCCAGGCCCGGATCGGCGCGGCGCACGCTCCCGAGCTCGCGCGCGCGATCCGCTGCGATCTCGAGGAGCTGCTGGCCGGCGATCGCGGACATGCCTTGGCGGAGCTGTCACCGCCGCCCGCCGCCGGCTCGCCGCTGCTGCCGGCGGCGATCGCGTGGGTCCTGCTGCGGCGGCTGTCGGATGGAGCGCCCGACGGCTGCGATGAGGGCGATGTCGGAAGCTGGCTCGACGGCTGGTTCCTGCTCGCCAACCTGCGGCGAAGCCTGCTGGCCCTGGGCCTCGGAGAGTGGGCCTGCGACCGGGCTGCCGCGGCGGTTCGCGTGCTCGACGCCTGCCGGCAGTGGTGGCGGCCGGAGGCGGCGGGCCCGCCCGACCTCGAGGCCATGATGCGCCGGCTGCTCGCCCGGCCCGCGGTCTCCTCGTTCCTGGGGGTCAACCGCTTCCAGGGGGTGGACTGGTTCATCGCCGAGTGCTGGGACGAGCTCCGGCGCTGCCTCGCCGTGGTCTGCGCCATGGAGGCCTCGGACGCGGAGGGGCTCGCGAGCGCAACCCGCCAGCTCGAGCTGCTCGAGGCCGCCGGGACGGCGTCCGGCTACCGGGTCGACGAGCTGCTGGCGGCGCTTGCCGCGGGCCTCGAGTAGGGCATGGCCGAGACCGCCTCCGGGCGCGCGTCGCGCTGGCTGCTCCCCACGGTGGTCGCCCTGCCGTTCGTGGCCGCGGTCGTGATCGACACCGTGCGGGCGGTGACGGCGCCGCCGGCGGTCGATCGCGATCTGCTCGAGGCGACCACGCTGCGGTTCGATCCGGCGGACCCGACCTTCGACCTGCGGCTCGGACCGGCCGGCGCCGAGGCGCCATGGGCCCAGCCGGAGCACGCACTGGGCTCGGGGTGGGGCGAGGCCGCGCCCGAGGGACGGTGGACCGCTGCGGCCGTGGCGACGGTCCGGATCGACCTCGGCGTGGGGGGCCAGCGACTGCTGCTGGTGGACTGCCGCGCCGACCGCCGCGAACGGGGCCCGGTCCTGCTCGCGGCGTCGGTGAACGGGGTCGGCTGCGGGCGCGCGGAGCTCGGCCGCCGGCTGGCGGCGCGCCGGTTCGCGATTGCCGAGGGACTGCTCCGGCCCGGGCCCAACCGGCTCGAGCTGCGGCTGGTCGATCCGCGAACCGGGCTGGATGCTCGCGGCCGCACTGCGCTCGTCCGGCGCCTGGCCGTGGCCGGCGACCGAGCGGCAACGTTCGCCGGTCTCGCGGCGCAACCGGCGCCCGCGATCGATCGCGAGCGGGGGACGATCCTGATCCGGCGCGCCGGCCGGCTGGTTGCGCCCTTCGAGACGCCGGTGAGCGGCAGCGTGCTCTCGGGCCGTGTCCGCTTCAGGGACCCGATCGGCGACGCCTGGTGCCGCGTTACCGTCGCCAGGCGCTACGCAGGGCCGGACCGCTTCGACGTGGTCAGCGCCAGGACGCTGCACGCCGCGCGCTCGCGCACCGCCCGCATCCGCCAGGAGCTGCGCGACCGCAACGAGCCGGGCGCGCTGATCGTCGAGGTCAACCCGGCGGCTGCCGCCGGCGGTGTCGTGGTCGAGCAGCTGCGGGTCGAGGTCGACCCGAAGCGCTGAGGCTGCACGTCGGAGGCGAGTACGGACGCGGCCCCATCGAGGTCATCGAACCGCAGAGATCGCGGAGGCCGCGGAGATTCTCGCGGAGAAGGTCGCTTGGCCATTCTCCGCGTTCTCTGCGCCCTCCGCGGTTCGAATGGAGACGAACTGGCAGGGTGCGGGTGTCAGAGCGCGGGAACGGGGACGGGAACGGGATCCGGCTTCGCCTTCGGCTTCGCCGTGACAAGAGCGGGTGGGGGCGCCGGTACCTAGATCCTAGCCCCCAGATCCTGGATCCTGGCCGGGCGGGAGGAGGGTGGGTGGGGGTTCCTCCGGCGGGGTGACGTCGCGAGGCGGCGGCTGGGGATCACGGCGCGTCCGCCACGAGCCGATCAGGAAGGTGAGCACCGCGAGCGAGAGCTCGTCGACCAGCGGGATCGGATCGGGAAGCAGCAGGTCCAGCACCAGCAGGCCCGCGAGAATCGCGAACAGCTGGGGGTAGCGAAGCCGCGGCAGGATCCGGCCGAGCAGCGCCGCCAACGGGAATCGGGCGGGTGTCGCCATGCGCCAATGGTAGCAGTCTCGGCGGCCGTCAGCCGCCCTCGACCTTCTTCGCCGGCACGTAGCTGAGGAAGGGCTTGCGCTCGCCGCCGATGTCGCGCACCTTGATCACCAGCACGTGGCCTTCGGGTGCGGTCCTGATGCGGCGCCGGATCTCGGCGGCGAAGTTCTCGAGCTGGTAGCGAAAGAAGGTGATCCCCTGTGCCGCGAACAGCTGCTCGATGCGCTGTCGCGCCCGCGGCGTGAGCTCGACCTCCTCCGGTCCGACCCAGCGGAACATCGGATCGACGTCGCCGGCGGTGAGCGCGATCTGCTCGACCGGCACCGGCGCGCCGGGCGATGGGCCGGGCCTCGGCGCGCCGGCGAACACGTCGTCGACGGCCGCCGCCGGCCCGGCGGACCGTGCGGCGAGCGGTCGCCCCGCCGGCGGACCTGGGACGGGAGCGGGCGGCGCCGGGCGGGCCGGCCCGGGCGGCGCCTCGCCGTCGATGGTCGCGAGCGCGCGGCCGGCGGCCTCGAGGCTGGCCAGGATCCTGCCGAGCAGCCCGGCGGCGCCGGTCCGGGGAGGGACCGCGCCGCTCGCCTTCATCCAGCCGTCCAGCCGCTCCAGGTAGGACGCGAAGCCGTCGAGCTGATCGGCCTCGATCTCGGCCGGGTCGAGGGCAGCGACGGCCCGGTCCTGCCGCGGCGGCGCTGCCGGATGGGCGGGCGCCGCCCCCTGCATGCACTTCGCCAGGCGATCGACGGAACGCCGCATCGACGCCACCGTGCCGCGCCGCGCCGGGGGCAGCGACCACCGGGCCCGCGGGACAAGGTAGGCCTCGAGCCGCTCCAGGTTGCGCGCGGCTTTCTCGAGCTCGTCGACTGTCAGCTCTCTCGCCACGTCATGACTCCGCGGGGGCCGCACAGCGCGGCCCGGGCGATGGCGTCATGATAGACGATTCGGCCCGGCCCTGCCGCGAGCGGGAATGTGCGATGATTTGCCGCGAGGCCGGAGAGGAGGGGCCCGACATGGCGCAACGCCTGACCATCGATCGGCCGTCCGACGGGCACCTCCACCTGCGCGACGGCGCCGGCATGGCCGCTGTCGTGGCCCACTCGGCGCGGGTATTCTCCCGTGCGGTGGTGATGCCCAACCTGTCGCCGCCGGTGGTGACCGTCGATCTGGCTGCGGCCTACCGCGAGCGGATCCTCGCCGCGCTGCCTTCGGGATCCGCGTTCGAGCCGCTGATGACGCTCTACCTGACCGACTCCACCCGCGGGTCGGAGATCCGGGCCGCGAAGGACAGCGGTTTCGTCGTGGCGGCGAAGCTGTACCCGGCGGGCGCCACCACCCATTCGGATCGCGGGGTGACCGGCATCGACCGCATCGCTCCCGTGCTCGCCGAGCTGGCGGCCTGCGGCCTGCCGCTCCTGGTCCACGGCGAGGTCGCCGACCCCGCGGTCGACATCTTCGATCGCGAGCGGGTGTTCGTCGACCGCGTGCTGGCGCCGCTGGTGGAGCGCTGGCCGGACCTCAAGGTCGTCCTCGAGCACGTGAGCACGCGCGAGGGCGTGCAGTTCGTCAGCGCGTCGTCCCCGCTGGTCGCGGCGACCGTGACGCCCCAGCACCTCCTGCTCGATGTCAACGACCTGCTGGCCGGCGGCGTCCGCCCGCACCACTACTGCCTGCCCGTGCTCAAGAGTCGCGAGCACCGGCAGGCCGTGACCGCGGCGGCGACCAGCGACAGCCCGAAGTTCTTCCTCGGCACCGACAGCGCGCCCCACCCCCGCTCGCGCAAGGAGTGCGGCTGCGGCGCCGCGGGCGTGTTCAGCGCCCACGCCGCCATCGAGCTCTACGCCGAGGCCTTCGAGGCGGCGGGCGCGCTCGACCGCCTCGCGGCCTTCGCGACGCGGCGCGGCCCCGACTTCTACGGGCTGCCCCGGGCAGCCGGCAGCGTCACCCTGGTGAGGCAGCCGTGGCGGGTGCCGGCGAGCTACCCGTTCGGTGACGACGTGGTGGTGCCGCTGCGCGCCGGCGAGACCGTCGCGTGGCGCGTCATCGCCGAGGGCGAGGCGCAGTAGCGCGGCGGTCCCACGCCGGCACCGGCGCTCGTCCACCGGCTGGCGCTGCGATCTGGTATCAAGTACCCTATTGGGCGCCGCCGCTGGGCGGACGGCATGGAGAATGACGCATGGCGAACTTCAACACCACCAAGGGGACGATCGGCATCCTGACCGGCGGGGGCGACGTCCCTGGGCTGAACCCGGCGATCCGCGGCCTCACGGTGCGCGCGCTGCGCGAGGGCTACCGGGTGCTGGGCATCCGTCGGGGCTGGGCAGGGCTGATCGAGTACAGCCCGGATGGACACACCAACGGCGACTGGGTGATGGACCTGACCGAGGAGGTCGTCAACAAGGCCGGCCGCACCGGCGGGACGTTTCTTCACAGCTCGCGCACGCGACCGAGCCACGTCCCGCTCGCCAATGTTCCCGACCGCCTCCGCGATCGGTACAACGACCAGAGCAACGACCTCACCGAGGTGGTGTTGGCCAACGTCGGGCATCTCGGAATCGACGTCATGATCCCGATCGGCGGTGACGACACTCTGTCGTACGGGGTCCAACTTCACAAGCACGGCGTGCCGGTGATCGCGATCCCGAAGACCATGGACAACGACGTGCCGGGCACCGACTACTGCATCGGCTTTTCGACCTGTGTGACCAGGACCATCAGCATGACTCACGCGCTGCGCACGTCCGCGGGCAGCCACGAGCGCTTCCTGGTGATCGAGGTGTTCGGACGCTATGCGGGGTTCACCGCGCTGCTGCCGACCATGGCCGGCGCCGCCAACCGCTGCGTGATCCCGGAGCATCCCTTCGACATCGAAAAGCTCTGCGAGCTGCTCTCCGAGGACCGGCGCCGCAATCCATCCCTCTACAGCGTGGTGCTGGTGTCCGAGGGGGCCGCCTTCAAGGGCTCCGAGGAGATGACCTACGAGGACCACGAGACCGACATGTTCGGCCACAAGAAGCTGGGGGGAATCGGCGACCGCGTGTCGCGGGCGCTGCGGGATCTCTCGCCCAAGTACAACAACGGCCGCCGGGTGAACACCATCAACCAGCGCCTCGGCTACCTGGTCCGCGCCGGCGATCCGGACGCCCTCGACTCGATCGTCCCGATGGCCTTCGGCAACCTCGCCATGGACCTCATCCTGGAGGGCGTCTCGGGGCGCCTGGTGTGCGTGCGCAACGGCCGCTACGACCACGTGCCGATCGACGTCGTGACCAGCCGCAAGAAGATCGTCGACGTCGGCAAGTTCTACAGCCGCGACCGGCTGCGTCCCCAGTACACGCGCTTCGGCGGCTTGCCGACCTTCATCATGACCAGCGACTTCTGAGACCGCCCGCTCGGCTCCGAGCGCAGGCCGGGGAGGGCGGCATGCGGTGGCTGCACCACGCGGTCCGCGTTGGTGGTATCGTGGTGTGGTCATAGACCGGACGGGTTTGCGGAGCGATGGCGTTGCCTGAAGTCGACCTCTCGCAGGTCAACATCGTCGAGATCATCCTCGGAATGATGATCGGCGTGTTGCTCGTCGTGGTGGCGCTCCAGTGGACGAGGCTGCGGGCCTTGAAGCAGGCGCTCGCGGACCAGCCCAGGACCGAGCTCGAGCCCGCCACCCCTGGCTCGGCCGCCCGCAGGCTCGAGCAGGATCTCAGCTTCCTGGCCGACTACATCAAGGAGTACACCAAGCTGATCGCGGAGCTCAATGCCCAGACCGAGGTCCGCCAGATTCCACCGGTGCTGCTCAACGCGATGGTGCGGATCTTCAGGGCCGAGCATGCGCTGGTGCTCATCCGCCGCAACCGGACGCTGGCCGAGCCCGAGCGCAGGAACCGCCTGATCGTCGCGGCCGGCGCCTCGACCGAGCGCGGCATGGGCGTGGGAGCGGAGGTGTCCTTCGGCGAGGGCCACATCGGGTACGTCGCGGAGCGGTGCAAGACGATGGACCGGCACGACTACCAGCGCGAGGTCCTCGACAGCCCGCGCCGGGGAGAGGCGTCACAGGGCCCGGTGTACGCGGTCGCGGCTCCGATGGTGCACGACGCGGAGGCGCTCGGCGTGATCGCGATCTCCCGGCCGCAGCGCTACCACCCGCAGCAGAAGGAGATGATGGAGGCGATCGCGTCGCTCGGCGCGCTCGCCTGGAACAACCTGACCGTCTACGGAAAGGTCAAGATCGCCGCCGACGTCGACGAGCTCACCAACATCTACAACAAGCGGGCCCTCAAGTTCCGGCTCAGCGAGTACGTGTACCGGGCGCGCGAGCGCGGCGCACGGATCTCGGTCTTCCTGTTCGACATCGACCACTTCAAGCACTACAACGACCACAACGGCCACATCGCCGGCGACCAGGCGCTGCGGGTGCTCGCCCAGCTGGTGCAGGACTCGGTGCGGACCGACGACGTCTTCGGCAGGTTCGGCGGCGAGGAGTTCCTGCTGATCATGCCGGGGCGGACGCCCGCGCAGGCGCTGAGCGCGGCGTCCAACATCCTCCAGCGCATCGAACGCTACGACTTCCCGTTCGGCAAGGGACAGCCGATGAAGCGGGTGACGGTCAGCGGCGGCGTGGCGACCTTCCCGGACGACGCCCAGGACGCCGTCGAGCTCCTGCTCGCGGCCGACGCCGCCCTCTATCGGGCCAAGCAGGGCGGGCGCAACCGGGTGGTCCGGGCGGTGACCGGGCTCAACCCGCCGTCCACCGCCACCAGCGTCGACCTCGACGACTCGCAGGCCTGACCGCCGGCGGCGCACCGGAATACCCGCCCTGACCTGCCCGTTTGTTCACGCGACAAGGACGTGCAGCCACGCACCGAGGAGGTCCCATGCGTTTCCTGCCCGCCGGCCTGCTGATCGCGGCGCTCGCCTTGACCGGCGCCACCCAGGTGGGAGCCCACTGCCAGGTTCCCTGCGGCATCTATGACGACGAGCTGCGGGTCCAGCTGATCGAGGAGCACATCACGACGATCGAGAAGTCGATGACCCAGATCGCCGCGCTCGCCAAGGAGACGCCGGTCAACTACAACCAGCTGGTCCGCTGGATCGACAACAAGGAAAAGCACGCCCAGGAGATCCAGACGATCGTCGCCGACTACTTCCTCTGCCAGCGCCTCAAGGCGCCTGACAGCCGGGAGGGCGAGCCCTGGGAGCGGTACGTGGAGCAGCTGACGACGCTGCACCAGGTCCAGGTGGCGGCCATGAAGGCGAAGCAGACCACCGACGTCGCCAACGTCGAGGCGCTCCGGTCGCTGGTCAAGGCATTCCGTTCGGCCTACTTCGGCGAGGCGGGCAGCCACGGCCACTCGCACTGAGCGCGGGCGGCTGAAGCCGCGGCCGGATCGTCAGCGCACGAACCGCCGGCCCATCTGCCTGTCGAGCTCGCCGATGAACTCGCGCACCGCATCGTCACGCACCCGGCTGCCGTAGGGTGGGGCGGTGGCGCCTCCCGCGGGACGCACCTCGACGCGCACCGACTCCGCCCTCTGCACCTGCACGATGTGGAGGACGACGGCCTCGAACGGCCGCTCCGCGTCCTGCGCGGCGCGAATCGTCCCGTCGCCGCGGTCCTCCGCCTCGACCGAGTAGCCGAGCGCGTCGAGGGCACGGTGGATGGCGTCCCATACCCGGTCCGGGTCGCCGACATAGGACGCAGTCCACGGGTCGTCGCCCTCGGACACGACCGAGGAGCACGCCGCCGCCGCGACCAGGGCGGCAATCACCGCCAGGACCGCCAGCGCCCGGCTGCCGGTCGCGGCGCCGGAGGCGCGGCCGCCGCCCCCCGGGCCGGCGAGGCGTTCAGCTTCGCAACGTCGCGTTCTCCACATCGAAGCCCTCCTCCACGCACGGCGGGAGGCGCGCCCGCCGCCGTGCGGTGCCGACCCGTCAGCTCGGCCTGTCGCCCGCCTCCCCGGCCTCCACGCTGCGCAGGACTCGCCGGAGCGTGGCGGCGGACACCGCGTACTCCTTCCTGCAGAACCCGCAGCTGAGCACCGTCGGGCCGTCAGGGGTGGCCTCGATCATCGACCGGACCTCGCCGGCCCCGAGCAGCATCAGTGCGGTCTCGACGCGGCTCACCGAGCAGCCACAGTGGAACCGGACCGGGCTCTCACCGAGGATGGTCAGGTCTCCGGCAAACAGGCTCTCGACCCACGCCATCGGACCCGCGCCCGCCGCCATCTGCGAGGTCACCGCGCCGAGCTCCCGTACGCGCGCCGACAGCTCGTCGGCCTGCTCGTCGCTGACCCCCGGCAGCAGCTGGACCATCAGGCCGCCGGCGTGGCCGACCCTGCCGGCCGGGACGACGTGCACCCCGAGCAGGACCGCAGACGGGGTCTGCTCCGAGTCCAGCAGGTAGCGCGCGAGGTCCTGCGCGATCTCTCCGGCCACCAGGGGCACGACCCCGCGGTACGGCTCCCCAATCCCCGGGTCTCTCGTTACCACGAGCTCGCCCGAGGTGCCGACGACCTCTGCGACGTTCAGCTTGCCGTTGACCTTCGACTCGGCGGTGGCGAGCGGGTTGGCGACCATCGCGCGCACCCAGCCCTTCGGAGAGGCGGTTGCCAGCAGCTTCCCCGCCGGGCCTCCCCCGTCGATCTCGATCGTCACCATCGGCTCTCGGCCGGTCACCTTCTCCAGCATCGAGGCCATCAGCAGGGCGCCGGTCGCGACCCGGCCGACGGCGGCCGTGGTGACCGGCGACGGATCGTGGATCCGCCGCAGCTCCTCCACGGTGCCCGTGCTGTCGCACGCCGCCACCCTCACCCGTCCTTCCCACGCCATCGCCCGGATCATGTGATCTGCCATGGAGTCTCCCGGTCCGCCGCTCGAGGGCGCACTGCGGCCATGACACCACGCCGGCGACATCCCGGCAAGCGCCGACCGCCACCCGGGGCGCGCCGTCGCGGGGCCGGGCGCGGAGCCCGCAACACGCCGGGCTCGGCCGGTGTCGCGGCACCGCGACCGGTCCCGAGGCGGTCGACCGCTCAGCCGGCGAAACGGCCGGCAAAGACCTGCTGCGAGGGGTGCGCCGCCTCGCCGTCCGCGGGGCGCCGGCGGACGTAGCCGCCGTCCGGCCGGAGGTCCCACGCCGAGTGGTTGTCCTCCTCGTACACTTGGAGGATGGCATCGAGCTCCGCCTTGAGCGCCGGGTCCTCGACCGGGGCGAGCGTCTCCACGCGGCGATCGAGGTTGCGCTTCATCCAGTCCGCGGAGCCGATGAAGTACTCGGGGTTGCCGGCATTGCCGAAACGGTAGATCCTGCCGTGCTCCAGGAATCGCCCGAGCACGCTGTACACCCGGACCCTCTCCGACAGGCCGGGGACGCCGGCGCGCAGGCAGCAGAGCCCGCGGACGTTGAGGCTGATCGGGACGCCGGCTTGGCTCGCACGGTAGAGCTCGCGAATCAGGTCCGGGTCCTGCAGCTGGTTCATCTTGGCCGTGATGCCGGACGGCTTGCCGGCGGCGGCATGCTCCGCCTCGCGCCGGATGAGCTTGCGAAACCGCTCGCGCATCTGCGCCGGCGCGACCACCACCTTGGTGTACTGGGCCGGCTTCGCGGCGCCGGTAAGCTCGTTGAACACCGCCGCCACATCCGCGCCCAGCTCCTGGTCGCACGTCAGCATGCCGAGGTCCTCGTAGATGCGCGCGGTGCCGGTGTGGTAGTTGCCGGTGCCGACGTGGACGTAGCGGCGGATGCCGTCATCCTCCTCGCGCACGACCAACGCCAGCTTGACGTGGGTCTTGAGCTTCTCGACGCCGTACGCGACATGGACGCCCTCCTGCTCGAGGAGGCGGCCCCACGCGATGTTCGGCGCCTCGTCGAAACGGGCGGTAATCTCCACGAGCACGGCCACCTGCTTGCCGCGGCGCGCCGCCTCGGCGAGCGCGCGGACGATCGGCGAGTCGCTGGACGTCCGGTAGATCGTGAGCTTGATCGCGAGCACTCGCGGGTCCGCCGCGGACTCCTCCAGGAAACGGAGCACCGAGGTGTCGAAGCTGTGGTACGGGTGGTGGAGCAGGATGTCACCCCGCCGGATCTCGTCGAAGAGGGCGCCCGCCTCGTCCGGGATCTTCTTCAGCCGCGGGTGCGTGATCGGGCGGTGGCGCGGGTAGCGGAGCTCGTCTCTCCCCTCGACCTCGAAGCGCAGGAGGTCCGCCAGCCGGAGTGGTTGACTCGAGGCGTAGACGTCGCCGTCGTCCACGTCGAGCTGGGCGGCGAGCCACGTCCGCGTCTTCTTCGGCATCCGCGAGTCGACCTCCAGCCGGACCGTGCCCGCAAACCGCCTCGCCTTGAGCTCGTTGCTGACCTGGCTGATGATGCTCCCCGGGGCGAGCAGAGGGTCGAAGTCGTCAACCTCGCCCGGGCGTTCTGTGTCTCCCTCCGCGCCACGAGTCACGCAGAACCCGTACGCCTCGATGACCCCGTTGGGAAACAGCGTGTGCAGATTGGCGGCGATCACCTGCTCGAGGGGAACGAAGCCATCCCCGCCGGCCAGCGGGACCCAGCGGGCTCGGTTCGACGGCACCTTGATGCGGACGAACCGCTCACGCTTCCCCTCTCGGATGGTGATGGCGAGGTTGAGGCCGAGGTTGCTGATGAAGGGGAACGGGTGCTCGGCGTCCACCGCCAGCGGGGTCAGGATCGGCAGCACCGAGCGCTCGATGAACCGCGCGAGCTCCTTCTTGTTCTTCGCTCCGAGGTCGGCGTGGTCGCGGATTTCGATGCCCTCCTTCGCGAGCGCGGGGCGGATCTCGTCCTCGACGACGCTGGCCAGCTCCTCCGTCTGGGCGCGGATCTCCGCGCGGCAGGCCTCGAGCTCCTCGCGCGGTGTGCGGCCATCCAACGACAGCTTCTCCACGCCGCTGCGGATCTGCCGCTTCAGCCCGCTCATCCTCTTCATGTAGAACTCGTCGTGGAGCATCCCGAGAATGCCGGCAAACTTCACGCGCTCGAGGAGGGGGAGGTCGCCGTCCTGCGCGAGCTGGAGCACGCGGCGCGCGAACTGCAGCCAGCTCAGCTCACGGTTGATGAACGCCTGGGACGACTCGGGCGTGATCGGAGACTGATCTTTCGGTGCGACGGTCATGTCTCCTCCGAAGCTCCGATTCTACGTCACCTGTGTCCAACACTGGTGAGGTGCTTGCGTCAATCGAGCGACTTGTGTGCTACTATCGAACTGCAAGCAGCCTCGTGCTCTTGACAACATCACGAGAGGAACCGGAGACGAGACATGGCTCAAGCAAAGAAGACCACCAAGGCTCCGCGCAAGGCGAAGACGACCGCCAAGAAAAAGGTCGTCAAGAAGACAGCCGCCAAGAAGCCGGCTGCCAAGAAGAAGGCTGTCGCCAAGAAGAAGGTGGCTGCCAAGAAGCCGGTCGCCAAGAAGAAGGTCGTGAAGAAGGCGGCATGCATGGCCGTCAAGAAGGCCGCCGTCAAGAAGGCCGCCGCCAAGCCCAAGAAGAAGGTGGCTGCCAAGAAGCCGGCTGCCAAGAAGAAGATCGCCAAGAAGCCGGTCGCCAAGAAGAAGGTCGCCAAGAAGAAGGTCGCCAAGAAGTAAGCGGCGTTCCAGCCGCGACGGCCGCGAAGCTCGGGGGCGGGCACGGTCGCCACGGCATGACGTACACTTCTCGGACGGCGCGTTCGGGAGTGAGTCATGCAGGCAACCCTCCGGCTTCCGAAAGAGTGGGATGTTCACTCCCTCCGCGGTGCTCTCGGCGCTGGATTCGATGCGGATCGTCCCCGGACGGTCCGCGTTGTTTTTCTCGACACCTTCGACTGGCGGCTGGCCTCGTCGGGCGGACGGCTGACCGACGAGACCGCTGACGGGGAGCGGGCACTTCGCTGGGTCGGCGGCAGTGGCGAGCCGCCGCACCTGCTGCCGGTGGCGGGCGCTGTGCGCTTTGCCCGGGACATCCCGGAGTCGGTTCTCCGGTCGCGGATCGAAAGCCTGATCGAAATGCGCGCCCTCCTCCCCGTCGGCGAGTGCTCGGTGCACCGCCGAACCGGACGACTGCGCAGCTCCGCCGGTGAGACGGCAGCGCTCCTCAACCTGGAGACCGCGTCCGTCCTCGATGGCGCCGGCCGACCCGTCGGCGAGGTGGTGTCCCGGGTCGAGGTGCTCGCGATCCCCGGGTTCGAGGCGACCTTCGAGGACGTGATCTGCCGGCTCGGGGCCCTCACCGGCTGCGACGTCGAGGCTCTCGATCTGATGGAGCTCGCGGTGGCCGCCCGCGGGCGCCGGATCGGCGACTACAGCTCGAAGCTGCGCCTGCAGCTCGACCCGGGCCAGAGCGCCGACTCGGCGCTGCGCTCGATCCTGCGCACCCTGCTCGGCACGATCCTGGCGAACGTCGACGGCGTGATCGCCGACCTCGACACCGAGTTCCTCCATGATCTTCGCGTCGCGACACGGCGCACCAGGGCGGCGCTGGCTCAGGTCAAGGGCGTGCTCCCGGCCGAGGCCGTCGACCATTTCCTGCTGGAGTTTCGGTGGCTCGGGTCGCTGACCAACCCGTGCCGGGACCTCGACGTCCACCTCCTCGAAATGGACTCCTTCCGCGGCCTGATCGGCGACAGCGCCGGGTCCCTCGCGCCGCTCCAGCGGGTCATCGAGAAGGAGCGGCGCGATGCCTTCCGGGAGGTCCGCGCCGGCCTTCGCTCGACTCGCTTCCGGCGGCTGCTCGACTCCTGGCAGTCGTTCCTCGACAACCCCACGGCCGGGGGCGAGCCGCCCCCGAACGCCGCCCGGCCGGTCAGCGAGCTGGCATCGCAGAGAATATCCAAGGCGTTTCGGCGCATGCGCCGCCACGGGATGGAGCTCGGCGAGGATGCCCCGCTCGAGGCGCTGCATCGCCTCAGGATCCACGGCAAGAAGCTCCGCTACCTGCTCGAGCTGTTCCGCAGCCTGTACGAGGAGGCCGAGGTCGAGCCGCTGGTCGAGGAGCTCAAGGTGCTGCAGGACATCCTCGGCGGCATCAACGACGTCAGGGTGCAGCAGCGGCGGCTGCTCGAGCTCGCGCACCGGCCCGCGCTCGCAGGCCGGGTCGAGACCCTGCTCGCCATGGGTCGGCTCTCCGGGGCCCTGCAGCAGCGCCAGGACGGTCTTCGCAGCGAGCTGGCCGCCGCTTTTTCGGCCTTTGCCGGGACTGACAGCCGATCGCGGTACGGCTCGCTGTTCGGGAGCGGGGAGTGATCCGATGCGGACGGTAGCGATCTGGAGCATCAAGGGGGGCGTGGGCAAGACGGCGGCCGCCGTCAACCTCGCCCATGCCGCGTCGCTCCTCGGCACGAGAACCCTGCTCTGGGACCTCGACCCGCAGGGCGCGGCGAGCTTCTACCTCCGGGTCCCGGCGCGGCTCGAGGGAGGGTCGAGGATGCTCCTCGACGACGCCACCGACCTCGGCTGGCACGCGCGGCCGACCGAGTTCGACAACCTGTCGCTGCTGCCGGCTGACTTCTCGTTCCGCCGGCTCGACCTCGAGCTCGACGCCACCAAGAAGCCGCGCAAGCAGTTGGCGCGAAGGCTCGAGCCCCTCGCGACGCGCTACGACCTGGTGATCATGGACTGCCCGCCGAGCGTGTCGCTGGTGTCGGAGGCGGTGGTCCGCGCCGCCGACGCGGTGCTGGTGCCGGTCATCCCGAGCACGCTGTCGATCCGCACCCTCGAGCAGATCCGCGGCTTCGTTGCCGAGCACGGCCGCGGCCGCACCGAGCTCTATCCCTTCCTGTCGATGGTCGACCGCCGCAAGGCGATGCACCTCGAGCTGTGCGAGCGCTGCCTCGCCGACCCGGGATTCCTGCGCACCGTGATCCCATCCGCGAGCGTGGTCGAGCGGATGGGCCTGACCCGGGTCCCGGTCGCCGCCACCCTCCCTTCCCAGCCAGTGGCCAAGGCCTTCGCCGCCCTCTGGCAGGAGATCGCGGCGCGGCTGCGCGTCAGTCAGTAGCTGAGCTGCCGACTCTCTCTCCGTCTCCGTCTCCGTCTCCGTCTCCGTCAGATCCCGAGCACGCCCAGGGCCCCGGGGGCCGACAAGACGGGGGATGACAGGTCTATGTCATTGGAAGCAAGTCCGCGCAGCGGCCGAGTCGAGGGACCGCCTGAAGGAGCGTGGGTGCCGGTTCTCCCTCGGGCATCCGGCTTCGTCCTGCGGACTGCACCGTGACGAGCGGAAGCGAGCAAGGATGGCGAGCGCTCGTCTCATCGAGGATTGGTGTTAAGCTCAAGGGAGTCAGAAAACCACTGCCCTCGCACTTCGACTTTCGGACGGCCTGGGAGGGCTCGACCATGTGTCCGAGAGCTAGATCTGGATCTCCTGCGACAGCAGTCTTTGTGTTTCTGGGTGTGCTGTGGACGGCGACGTGTCTGCCCGACGAGGTCAAGATCCCGCAAGCAGACAGCACCGGAACGTTGAAGCTGTCGACAGCTCAGGAGCACGTCATTGGGGGCCCGATTCTCGTGAAGGCCGAGTACGTGCGCAGCACAGAACAAGCTCCCGAGCTCTTCCCGGAGTTGAATCCGTTTCAGCGACTTGAAAACCTGCTAGGCTTCTCGTGCCTGTTGAGCAGCGAACGCGACACATGGTTCAAGTTCGGGGGCACCGGGAGACGCGACCCAGCATTCCCGAGCCCGCGGATGCACCACCTTGATGTCGGCGGTCGAATTGAGCGGACGTTTGACCTACGCCAGCTCCACATTGTTGATCATCACGGCATCGCTCTGTGGGAGGAAGCATTGCGACTCCCCGGTGAGTGGACGCTTACATGTTCAGTCTTCGATTACTTGCGTGAGCCGAGCGGTCTTTCATCCTCGCCGGTGAAGATTCGATTCGTGGAAGGCCCAGTCACCGACCAAGAGGTCATTCGCATTGTCCGCGAGAGTAGTCGCTATGGTTGGTTCCCTTCAGTTTTCGCGTCGGATCTCGACCCGAGAACTCTCCAGACCGTGACCGCAGACACAATGAGCCTCCGAGCTGCCCAGGACATCGTGCTCCTGACGCTTTGGGCCATGGAATCACCGTCGTCATGCATCAAACTCTACGAAACGTGGATGAAGGAGGGGAGAGATCTCGGTACTGCTGTGGGTTCTTGCCAGGCGATCGCACAAGCCTGCTATCTGGAAGTCGACAAGCGAAGCACCAATGCTCAGCCTACCGACGAGGGGATCCTAAAGCCCGCTGTGGATCTCGACCGCCTGCGGAAGACGCGGGCTGGACTTCAGGCTTTCCGCAGTCCGTCCTGACGCCGGGCGCAGGTTGGCTGTTGCGGGTACACTTGCAGCGAGGTTGCAGTGGATTTCGAGACGACCCGCAGCTTGCTGGCCGCGTTCGAGCGCGAAGGGGTCGTGTACGCGATCGTCGGAGCGGTTGCGCTCAACCTCCACGGTCTCGCGCGTGCGACGCAAGACCTCGATATCTTCGTAGCGCCCTCCGCGGGAAACATCGAGAGGCTCCGAATAGCCCTCCGGCGCGTATTCGACGACCCGCACATCGACGAGATCACCGCCGAGGATCTCCTCGGCGACTACCCCGCGATCCAGTACGTTCCGCCCGACGGCACTTTCTTCGTCGACATTCTGACGCGCCTGGGGGAGGCGTTCACCTTCGACGACCTGGAAACCGAGCGCGTGGACTTTGACGGCGTCGAAATCACGATCGTGACGCCGAGAATGCTGCATCGCATGAAGCGCTCCACCGTCCGTCCTCAGGACCGTGCCGATGCCGCTCGATTGCGCGACCGCTTCGGGTTCGAGGACGAGTGATGCCGGTCCGCAAGTTCCGTCACGTCGGAGAGATGGAGCGAGAGGTCTGGTACGGGCGCGATGACCCCCACCGTTTCGCGGCAATGAGAGCGGCATGGGAGTTCGCGCGGCGGACCGTTCAGCCGGCGTTCCCCCCCGGGGTGTACAGGTTCCGATCCGTCGAGGAAGCCGCGGAGCACCGCGAGCACTGGGAACGTCGCAGCTTCGAGTTGCTGCAGCGCCGCCAGCGCAGGCGTTGATGCCTGACCGGAACGACCTCGCTGTACTCCTCGCGGCATACCCCTCGTCGTCCATCCTGGGCAGCGCCCCCCCCGGTGCCGGATTCGTTCAGTCAACGGTCCCTTGCTTTCGCGGCGGGGCACTTCGTTCGGCCGGCGACCCCGCGACGCGCGAATCACGCAACTGCGCGAACCGCGAGTCCGAGATCCACGTTACACTCGCTGACGAGACGCATTCTGCGAGGCAGCCATGATCGAGGACACGCCGTTTCCACCGCCCCTCCCCGAGCCGCCAAGCACGACCCCGGCTCCCGGAGCCCTGCCGTGGGAGGACCCGAGCGTCGGCCGCTTCGAGGCCCTGTTCCGAACCATCGGGATGTTCACGACCAGGCCGGACGACGCGTTCTCTAAGCTCGCGCCGGCCGGCCTCGGCAGGCCGTTCGTCTACGCCCTGATCATGGCCTGGGTCGAGCTCGCTGCCGGGATGGCCTACTGGGCCGCCGCGCAGTCGCCGTTCATGCTCATCGGGTTCCCCGAGCTGCGGGATCAGCTAGCCGAAGCCGCGGTCGGGACCGGAGTGATGGTCGCGATCGGGGTCGGCCTGTTCGTCCTGATGCCGCTGTTCGTCGTCATCGGGCTCGCCATCCACACCTGCATCCTCCACCTGATGCTGCTGATCGTCGGCGAGGGGCGGGGCGGGTTCGAGACCACCGCGCGGGTCATCTGCTACTCCCATACCGCCGACCTCGCGAACCTGGTCCCGCTGTGCGGCGGTCTGCTGTCGCTGGTCTGGTTCGCGGCGCTGCAGATCATCGGCGTCGCGCGCGCCCACCAGTGCTCCTACGGCAAGGCCGCCCTGGCGGTCATCCTGCCGGTCCTGCTGTGCTGCTCATGCCTGGCCATCACACTGCTGTTCTTCGGCGCGGCGCTCTACGGCGCCCTCGCCGGACGCTGATGCCATCGGCCCTGAGGTGGACCCCGCTCAGCGTCGCCGAGCGCCAGCTCGCCTGGGTCTGGGGCGGCCTCGCGCTCTCGGTGGTGGCGCTCAAGCCGCTGTGGCCGCTGGTCACGCCGTTCCTGCGGCCGTGCCTGTTCCGGTCGATCACCGGCGTCCCGTGCCCGTCGTGCGGGGCGACCCGCAGCGTCCTCGCCCTGCTCGATGGTGACGTGCCCGGCGCGCTTCTGTTGAACCCGCTTGTGTTCGCTGCGAGCATCGCCTTCCTCGCCGGCGGAGTCGTCGCCCCCCTCTGGGCCTGGCGCCGCTGCCCGGCGCCGCGCCTGGCCCACCCGCTGCCGCGGTCGATCCGGCTCGGGCTGGTCGCGCTGATCCTCCTCAACTGGGCGTGGCTGATCGTGCACCTGTAACCCACTGGCCATCCTCAACGAGTCACCACCCCCCTTCCGCTTCCGCTTCCGAGCCCGCTTACGATGGAGCCGTCGAGAGCCGAGACTGAACACTAGGTTCGCCGCGCGTCTCCGCGCCCGCTCCCGTTTCCGCGCCCGACGAGGTGGCTCCGATCTCGGGTGGACAATCGGGAGCGGAAGCGGGCGCGGAAGCGGGCAAGGAGCCGGACCATGTACACTCCCCGGGACTGTCGGGGAGGAGAGGCCGTGACACACGAGACCCCATCCGTCATCAAGGGCCTTCCGGACAACGCGCGAAGCCCCCTGGGTCCGGGCGAGACCTACATCCCGGTCGTGCCGAACGAGACCGGGGTCCACGAAATCACCGCGCGCTCGGTGACCATGGGCCTGCTCTTCTGTGCGCTGTTCTCGATGGCGGCGGCCTACCTTGCGCTGCGCGTCGGGCAGGGCATGGAGGCGGCAATCCCGATCGCCATCCTCGCGATCGGCATCTCGCCGCTGTTCTCCCGCAAGAGCACCATCCTGGAGAACGTCATCGTCCAGTCGATCGGAGCGAACTCCTCGCACGTGGTCGCCGGTGCGGTGTTCACCATCCCGGCCCTGTACATGCTGGCGGCCGAGCCCGGCACCGGCGTCAACCAGCCGGCGGTCTGGCAGGTCATCGCGGTGTCCTTCCTCGGCGGCTGCCTCGGCATCCTGTTCCTGATCCCCCTGCGCTACCACTTCATGGTCGAGATGCACGGCCAGCTGCCCTGGCCCGAGGGGACGGCGACCACCGAGATCCTGCTCTCGGGAGAGCGGGTCGGCGGGCAGGCCAAGATCCTCGCCATGGCCGCCGGCATCGGCGCGCTTTACGACGGCCTCGTCACCACCTTCCACGCCATGGCCGACCTGATCTCGTTCCGCGCCGTCGGCTTGGGCGGACTGCTGGCCCGCAACTTCATGACCCTGCGCGTCCTCAACAACGCGGCGATCATCGGCATCGGCTACATCATCGGCGTCCGCTACGCGGCCATCATCTGCGCCGGCTCGTTCCTGTCCTGCTTCGTGCTGGTGCCCCTGGTGCATGCCATCGGGACCCACGTCCCCGGCGCGCTCGCCCCGGGGGCGATTCCGATCTCCGAGATGAGCTTCGACCAGGTGTTCGCGTCCTACGTGCGGATCATCGGGGTCGGCGGGATCGCCGGCGCCGGCATCCTCGGCATCCTGTCAGCCCTTCCCTCGATGGTGCGCTCGATCGGCGCCAACATCGTCGGCATGAGCCACCAGGACCGCCGCGAGATCACCAAGGTGCCGCGCGTCGACCGCTCGCTCTCCGGCCAGTTCGCGATCGTCGGCCTGGTGATCTTCGCCGTCGTCGCCCTGCTCTTCTTCTCGTTCGGGGTGGGCGTCGGCGGGTCCTTTGCGTCGGCCGCGGTGGCGACCGCACTCGTGATGTTCATCGCGTTCCTGTTCGCACCGGTCGCGGCGCGGGCGATCGCGATCGTCGGCACCAACCCGGTGTCCGGGATGACGATGCTGACCCTGATCGTCACCGGCTTCGTGATGCTCAAGCTGGGGCTGTCCGGGGGCAACGGCATGTTCGTGACCATGATGGTCGGCGGCGTCGTCTGCACCGCGCTCGCGGCGTCGGGAGCGCTGTCGTCGGACCTCAAGATCGGACACTGGATCGGTGCGACCCCGGCGCGCCAGCTCAAGCTGAAGTTCGTCGGCACCTTCGTCGCGGCGGTGTTCTGCGGCCTCGCGATGTGGGTGATGGCGAACCAGCCCGCCGGGATGGGCTTCGGCACCTCGGCGATCCCCGCTCCCCAGGCTTCGGCCATGAAGGCGATCCTGGTCGGCATCTTCGGCGCACAGACCTCGATGCTGCAGTGGTACCTGTTCGCGCTCGGGGTGCTGCTCGCGCTCATCCTCCGCATGACGGGCGTGCCGCCGCTGGCCTTTGCCCTCGGCATGTACCTGCCGATGGAGCTCAACACGCCGGTTCTGCTCGGCGGCATCCTGTCCTGGATCGTGGCGCGCAAGCGAGGCGCCGACGACGCCACCGTCAAGGCGCGCCAGGACCGGGGGATCCTGGTCGCCTCCGGGCTGATGGCGGGCGGCGCGATCATGGGGGTCATCGACGCGGCCATCAACACGGTGATCAAGGAGTCGACCGGCTCGCTCGCCGCCAAGGAGGTCGTGCACCTGCTCCCGGCCGCGGCCTTCGAGGGGATCCCCGGCGAGCTGATCGGCACGCTGACGCTGCTCGCCCTGTGCGTGTTCGTGGTCTGGTACTCGCGGCGCGCGAAGCCTGAGTGAGCTCAACGCCGAGCACGGGCATCCGGCTTCGTCCTTCAGATTGCGGCTTCGCCCGATGGCTACGCCGTCACGAGTCGCCGTGACGGGCGGTGACGGGCAAGGGTACGGCCACAGGCTGAGCCGGCCCAGACCGGTCGCGGGCCGCCTTTGACCCGATTGACTCAACCCATCAGGAGTTCCCGCGGCATCGGTCTCCGTGCACGGTCCTCGCAAGTCTGGTGTTGTGGCCTCTTCTCTCTATTCCCCCCAGGATGCGCCGCGCGCATCCCGAGGAGCGTGTGGGCAGAGGCCGACAACAATGACCACCTCGGAAGCGCGCACGGGGGCCTATGCCCATACGCTCCTAGGGGAGGCCGGCGATGAACTCGTCGATGTCCCTCGCCACCTCTGCGCGGTGCATGTAGGTGTTGGAGGGGCACTCGACCGCCAGGCCCGCGGGCAGGGTGGCGACGATCGACCTGGCCTCGCTCTCGGCGTGGAGGACGTCGCTCGAGGCGTACGCGATCGCAACCGGCGCGGTAACGGTCTCGAGCCCCGGCCACAGCGTGTAGCCGACCGCCGCCCGCGCCGACAGCTTCAGCCGGATCGGCTCGGCGGCGTTGAGGGTCCGCTCGTAGCGCCGCATCTGGTCGGGCTCGCGGCGCGCGTCGACCCGGAAGTGCCGCAGATACCAGATCACGAGGTGCTTGGCGACCGAGTAGCTGGCGGCCGGCACCCGCAGCAGCGGCAGGCTCCACCACGGGAAGTTGAAGGTCGCGTTGGGGCCGATCAGGAAGGCGGCGCGCGCCGGCAGCCGGGCGCCCTTGAGGGCCTCGAGCAGCGCGGTGGAGCCCATCGAGCTGCCGAACCAGATCGCGCTCGACCGGTCGACGCCGTGGACCCGGGCGACCTCGCAGAGGTCCTCGGCGAGCCGCTGGACGCGGAACTCCTCGACCCGCAGCCGGTGCCGCTCGATCCGCGCCGAGCGCTTCTCGCGGGTCTCGATGTAGACCACCGGCCGCCGCCGGACCAGGACCTCGAGCAGCGGCCGCCAGCCCTCGACCACCGACACCCAGCCGGCGACGAAGTACAGCGGCGGCTGGCTGGTCTGCTCCGGCCACCACTCCATCACCCGCAACTCGACGCCGCCTTGCACGGGCAGCCAGCGCTCAGAGTAGGCGGCCCCCGAGCTGATCGGATCCTCGGCCGGCTTCAGCAGATCCCCCTTCCCGAGCCACGATCATAGAACGAACGGGCCGCGTCGCCGAGCGCCACCGGCGGCGCCCGTCACCCGAGGGCCGCCAGCTCGCGGTGCCGGAAGCAGCTCACGAGGTGGTCGTTGACCATGCCGGTGGCCTGCATGTGGGCGTAGACGATGATCGGCCCGACAAACCGGAAGCCGCGCTGCTTGAGGTCGCGCGAGATCGCCTCGGCCAGCGGCGTCGTTGCCGGTATCTCGGCGATCGATCTCCAGGAGCCGTGGATCGGGCGTTCGTCGACGAAGCGCCAGATGTAGTCCGAGAAGCTCCCGAACTCCCGCTGCACCTCGAGAAAGGCGCGCGCGTTGCCGATCGCCGCCTCGATCTTCTTCCGATTGCGGATGATCCCGGCGTTGGCCATCAGCCGGCGGACCGACCTCCCGTCCATGGCGGCGACCCGCTCCGGGTCGAAGCCGGCAAAGGCGCCCCGGTAGGCCTCCCGCTTGCGCAGGACGGTCAGCCAGCTCAGACCCGCCTGCGCACCCTCGAGGGTCAGGAACTCGAACAGCGTGCGGTCGTCGCGGACCGGCACGCCCCACTCCCGGTCGTGGTAGGCGAGGTAGAGCGGGTCGTCGCCGCACCACGGACACCTCGCGACGCGCTCCTCATGTGACCGCTTCATCGCCTCCGTCCTCGTCCCCGGCGACCCGCAGCCGGACCTTCCTGCCGAACACTTCGGCGAACAGCTGGGCCTTCTTCTTGAGCGACCACCCCTCGAGGAGCAGCCCGCCCGACGCCTCGAGGTGGAGCGTCACCCAGGAGCTGCCGATCCTCGCCCGGAGGTCGCGTACTCGCTGGAGGTGGTCCCGATCGAGTGCGTGCGCCACCCGGAGCAGCGCAATCAGCCGTACCACCCGCTGCTGCTCGTTGTCTTCCAGCTCGGCGAAAGGATGGTGGGCGTCGGTGGGGTCGGCTCCCCGATGGTAGCGGGCGACGGTCGCCACCAGCCGCATCTCGTGCTGGCTGAAGGCCGGCAGCTCGGTGTTCGAGATCAGGTAGAACGAGTGCTTGTGGTGGCCCTTGTAGCTGACGACCTGGCCGATGTCCTGCAACAGCGCGGCGGCCTGCAGGATCTTGCGGTCGGCGGCGCCGAGGTTGTGGAGGGAACGAAGCTGATCGAACAGCGCCAGCGCCAGCTCGGCCACGTGGCGGGCATGGGCCTCATCGAACAGGTACTTGCGGCCGACGGTCACCGCGCTGGAGAGCACGTCGCGCGCCTGGCGGTCGGCGTGATCACGGCGGCGCGTGAGGCCGTCGACGAGATCGAGGACCACCCCTTCCTTGACGCCGACGTTTGGCACCACGATCTCTGCGGCACGGCACAGCTCGGCGAGTCGCAGGTAGACGAACGCCGCCGGCAGCACCACGTCAGCGCGGTCCTCGCGCAAGCCGAGCTCGTCGACACGCTCCCGATACGACATCGCGGCCAGCCGCTCGGCCACCGCGCGCAGGCTGTCAACTGACACCCGGCTGACGTCTGGGACGGGCTGCGCTCCGGCCAGCCTGGCGAGGGTCTCGATGTTGCCGCCGGTCGCGATGTAGCCGGCAATGCGGCCGGTGCTCACGGCGGCCGGAACCCGGAGCACCGACACGTACTCCTCGAGCAGTCGCCGGAAGCGGCCCGGGTCTGCGCCGGCCTCGGTCAGCACCTCGAGCAGACGGACCGCGCCCATGGTGTGCGACTCGCTCCAGATCGTGCCGCCCCGGTCGACCAGCGACACCTCGACGCTGCCGCCGCCGAGGTCGACGAGCAGCCACCGCCGCCGGCCGAGCGGCAACCGGTTCGCGACCGCCAGGTGCACCAGCCGGCTCTCCTCGGAGCCGCTGATCGGCTGCAGCTCGATGCCGGTCACCTGGCGCACCCGGTCGATGAGCTCCTCGCCGTTCTTGCTCTCGCGGACCGCAGAGGTGGCGACCGCCCGGAAGTGCCCGACCCCGAGCTCGGCCATCTGCGCGCTGTAGCCCTCGAGGGTCGCCACCGCGGCGTCCATCGTCGTCGGATCGAGCCGTCCGGAAAGGTAGACGCCGTGGCCCAGCCGCACCGGCGTCCGCTCGGAGACCAGGGTGATGAACTGGGCCTCGGTGGCGAAGTCGGCGACCAGGAATCGAATCGCGTTCGATCCCATGTCCACTGCGGCAACTCGCAGCGGAAAGGACACATCCTCGTCGATCATCTCGTCAGCGGCGTCCAGTGTTGCGAGCGTTCATCCTTACGGCGTCAAAGCGCCATTCTACACGGCGCGCGCTTGCGCCGATCGCCGACCAGATCAGCCTTCGCCGGCCTGCAGGAGCCTGGGCGTGATCAGCCAGGCCAGCCGTCCTGAGCCCGGCGCGACCGCGTCCCAGCCGTCGGCCTCGATCTCGACGCAGGCCACCGCCGCGGTCGCCATCCGCACCGCGCCGCCGCCGATCAGCAGCGACACCAGCTGCGACCAGGTCGGCTCGTGGCCGACCACCAGCAGCCGCGGCGGCGCTGTCCTCGAGGCGATCTCGGCGAGCACTCCGGACGGGTCGGCGCCGTAGAAGGCCGCGGTGTGCTCGACCGGGCAGCGCCACTTCCCAGCCGCGGCGGCGAGCTCGGCCGTCGTCCGCGCGCGCAGGGCGGTCGAGCTGATGACCAGACCCGGCACCATCTCATCCCGGGCCAGGAACCGACCCATCTTGCGCGCGGCCTTCACGCCCCGCTCGGCGAGCGGCCGCTCGTGATCGTCGGTCGCGGCGGCGTCCCAGTCCGACTTGGCGTGCCGCATGATGAGCAGCTCCAGCATCTCAGTCCTCCACCTGCGCCACCTCGTCCGCCGCCACCGGCTCGTGGACGGCGGCATCGTCGTCGAGGCGGAATGCGGTCAGGCGGCCGCCGTACACGCACCCGGAGTCGATGCACACCGCGCCGGGCTCGCGGCGGAATCCCATCATCGCCCAGTGCCCGAAGATCGCCCGCGCCCCCTCCGCGACCAGCCGCGCGGTCTCGTACCAGGGCCGGCAGCCGGCCGGCGCGGACTCCGGCGCCGCCGTGAAGGAGAGCTTCGGCCGCCCGTCGGCCCGCACCACGCGGAGCCGGGTGAAGATGGAGATCGCCGCCGCCAGCCGCTCGTCGCCGGTCGCCTCGGCGCTCCACCTCGGCCTCGGCCTGCGGGCCAGGCGCGGCAGCAGGGCCTCCAGATGCAGCCCGGCCGAGCCGGCGAGAGCCGAGGCCTCGACCCAGCCCCACTGCGGCAGCAGGCCGGCATGCACCAGCACGGTGTCGCCGATCCGGTGGAGGAACGGGCGCCGGCGCAGCCAGTCGAGGAGGCGCTCGTGGTCGTCCGCGGCGAGCACCTCGTCGAGCCGGTCCCCGGCCTTCGCGTCGACGAGCGCCGCGTTCCGGGCGAGGACGTGAAGGTCATGGTTGCCGAGGATGGCGTCGACCCCAGGATGGCCCGCCGCCCATCGCAGCACCTCGAGCGACCGCGGCCCCCGGTTGACGAGGTCTCCGATGAGCCACAGGCGGTCGCGGTCGCGGTCCCAGCGGATGCGCTCGAGCAGCCGTTGCAGGGTCACCCAGCAGCCGTGGACATCGCCGATCACCCAGTCGGCCAACCCGCTCTCCCTCCGTGACTGGATGATAGCGCGTGCGGCCGGCGCGGAACCTCTGGGGCATGGGCCCTTGATTGCGCTCCTGAGACGGTTGTTCCGATTGGCCTCTGCCCTAGACACTCGTCAAGATGCGCGAAGCGCATCCCGAGGCGCTCGTGCTGCTGCGGCCGTCCGTCGACGACTCAATCGGCCACGCACGCCGAGCAGGCCGATGCGGCACGAGCTCCTACAGGACGAACGCGTAGCCGACCTTGACGAACAGCGTGCGGTCCTGGCGGGTGAGGTCGGTGGCCGCGTCGCCGATGGCGTTGTCGGAGTACCCCAGGAACAGCACGGTCTGGGGGTTGAGCTTGTAGGAGAACAGGAGCTGGCTGAACAAGTGCTGGAACTCGGGGTCCCGCCCGGCGGTGTCGACCTCCGGGTTGAACTCGTTGTCGACGGCCTGCAGGATGGCGCGCACGAAGGTCCGGGAGTCGAACTGCCAGGCGACCGAGAGCTGGCCGATGCTGGCGTCGTAGAGCCAGCCCGCGTCGACGTCCATCTGCTCGCGCGTGTAGTCGAGCTCGAGAGTCAGGTGGCGTCCGGGCTGGTACCAGAACCCCGGGTGGAGCTGCAGCCGCTCGCCCTCGCGGTTGCCGGCGTAGTCGAGCCGGCCGCCGCCGATCACCTCGAGCCAGGCCTGGCTGCTGCCGTTGGGGTGGAGGCAGAGATGAGCCCAGACCTCGTCGTACTCGTACTCCTCGCCGGCCCACCCCTCCCGCACGTGTCTCGGGCGCAGGAAGAAATGCGACTGGAGGGGACCCTCGTAGTTGAACTTGACCACGTACTCGTCGAGCAGCAGGTTGCCCCGATGGTCCTCGCTATGGACCGCCTTCGAGAGGAGCTCGACCCGCGAGTACCAGTCGCCGGGTGAGCCGGTCCACACCAGGCCGCCGCCGACCTCGCCGTACCGCTGATCGACCTGAGGCATGAAGCCGAGGTCGGCCCGGAAGCCGTCGTCGATGTCGCGCAGCAAGGACCACAGCAGCCAGCTCCGGGTGTCGTGGTAGTACTCGACGTTGTACGCCGCGCCTGCGAACGGTCCTTCAGGCTGGCCGTAGTCGTCGGCGACGGCATCCGGATACCGGGTGCGCGAGCCCAGGGCCTGGAGGACCAACCGGTCGCGGGGCGACACCCGGAGGTCGGCGTCGAATTCGGCGACCCGATTGAAGTAGCCGTCCTCGCCCTCCCGGGAGGTGCCGAGCACGCCGAAGGTGAAGCGGTCGTCGAGGTCGTACTTGTAGCGCGCGACGCTGGCCAGGTTGGCGGCCTCGAGCGAGGTGGCGTCCGAGGACTGGCTCCCCGGGAAGACGAGGTTGGTGACCTCGTCCTCGACGACGTAGGTGCCGACCGTGTGCGCGCCTTCCTTGCCGGTGACCTTGGCGCCCCACGCCGGATCACGGAGCATCCGCGTGTAGACAACGTCGAGGCTGGTGTCGAAGAAGTCCGACCCCTCCATGAAGAACGGCCGCTTCTCCGGGAAGAACAGCGCGAACGGCTGGTTGACCTCAAGCTGGAGGGCATCGGCCTCGACCTGCGAGAAGTCCGGCTGAACGGTGCCGCTGAGCGTCAGGTTGGGTGTGAAGCCCCAGCGCGCCGTGATGCCGAGCTCGCTCTCGATGTCGCCCTCGGCGAGGACCTTCGCGGCGGTTCCGGCGAGCGCGTCGGTGCGGGTCGCCACCATGGTCGGGACGATCTCCAGGTTGCGCCCCGGCGAGACGCCGGCGAAGCCCTCGATCTCGATCGCCTGGCAGAGGTAGCAGTTGTTGTTGCGATCGCGCGCAAAGGCGCCCATCTGCGCGGTGGTGCTTCGCGGGTAGCCGCGGACCGCGTCGAAGCCCCACACCTGCGGGCCGTCGCTGCGCTGGAACCGCAGGGTCGAGAACGGGATCCGCATCTCGGCGGCCCACCCCCAACCGTGGATGGCGGCAGCCGACTCCCAGATCCCGTCCCAGGTCGTGCCCTCGCCGGGCCAGGTCTCGATATTGTCCATCTGCACGCCGAGCGGGTTGACCAGCAGCAGGTAGTCGCGCCGCTGGTCGTGGAAGGTGTCGAGCACCACCCCCACCCAGTCGTCGGACCAGGCGTTGTCGCGGTCGACGAGGTGGGCGCGAATCGCCGTCGGCTCCGGGTCGAAGGCGCGGAACGCGACGTACAGCGCGCCGTCGTCGTGGAACAGCAGCACCTCGGTCGAGACCGGCGCCGGGGTGTTCTCGCCCGGGCTCACCTCGACCGGCAGCTCGGTCGACCAGGCCTGCTTCCAGACGATCTCGTCGAGGGTGCCGTCGAGGACGACCGGGGCCTCGATGCGCGGGATCTGCGCGCGGGTCCTGGGCTGCGGCGCTCCAGACTGGGCGGCGAGGGCCGGCGGGACAGTCGACAGCAGCAGGATCAGAGCCACCCGGCGAGCGATCATCGAGCTCTCCATGTCGGTTCGGGTTCTTGCCACGCGCCCCCTCTCGATCCTGAGATGCACGGCCGCACGACAGGGTTTACGGCCGAGGGGAGAGCTGGTTCTCAGGACGAGAATCGGTATCGATAACCGGATCAGTCGACGTGGCTGCCGTACAATCCGCTGCCATGGACGAGCTCTTCCGCCTCTCTCGCCTCGGGCGCGCGCTGCGCCCATCGCCGATCCGCGAGCTGTTCCGGGTCGCCGGCCAACCCGGGATGATCTCCTTCGCCGGCGGCCTGCCCGACCCGGACGGCTTCCCGGTGGAGCGCTTCGCCGCGTGCGCCTCGGTCCTGCGCGATGGCGGTCGCAGCGTGCTGCAGTACGGGCCGAGCGAGGGCCACGCGCCCCTGCGGGAAACCCTGCTCGAGATGATGGCGGACCGGCTCGGTTACCCGGTCCGCCCCGAGGAGCTGCTGGTGACCACCGGGTCCCAGCAGGCCGTCAACCTGATCGCCCGCGTCCTCATCGACCCGGGCGACCCGGTGCTCGTCGAGGGGCCGACCTACCCCGGCACCATCCACACCCTGCGCAACGCCGGGGCGCGCTTCGTCGCCGTGCCCTGCGACGCCGACGGGATGATCGTGGACGGCCTCGCCGACGCGGTGGCGCGCTGCGAGGCCGAGTGCGGGCTCAGGCCGAAGCTGCTGTACACGATCCCGGACTTCTCCAACCCGTCGGGGGCCTGCCTGACGCTCGACCGCCGCCGGCGGCTTCTCGAGACCGCCGCGCAGCTTTCGATCCCGGTGGTCGAGGACGATCCGTACGGCCAGCTTCGCTACCGGGGCGAGCCGCTGCCGACACTCAAGCGGCTCGCCGGCAACGCGCCGGCAGTCCTCTACGTGTCGTCGTTCTCGAAGATCCTGGCGCCCGGCGTCCGGGTCGCGTGGGCGGTCGGATCGCCGGATGTCATCCGCGCGATGGTGCTCATGCGCCAGGGCGAGGACCTCTGCACCGCGACCGTCACCCAGGCCCTGGTCGGCGAGTACTGCCGCCGCGGCGACCTCGACGCCCACCTCGCGACCATCCTCGACATCTACTCGGCGAAGTGCGCGGCCATGGAGCGGGCCCTGTCCGAGCACCTCCCCGAGGGGACCGCCGAGTGGCGGGCGCCGGACGGCGGCTTCTTCTTCTGGCTGCGGATGCGCGGCCGGTCGAGCCGCGAGCTGTTCGACCGCGCCATCGCCGAGGGCGTGGCCTTCGTGCCGGGAGCGGCCTTCTACCCGTCTCGCGACGAGCAGTTCGGCGAGCCGGCGGTTGGCGACGAGTTCGCTCGCCTGTGCTTCACCTTCGCCGACCAGGCCGCGATCGACGAGGGATGCCGTCGACTGGCACGGGCGCTGGCCCCGGCGTAGGCGTCGCCACTCGTCGCCGTCCTTCGAACCGAGCGATCAGGTGGCGGCAGCGGCGTGCAGCCGGCGCTCGCGGCGGATCAGCCACAGGTTGCGGCCGTAGACCACCCAGCCGGCGCACTGGCCGAGCACGCCGACGATGTCGCGCCGCCAGATGAAGTAGACGAGCAGCATCGAGGCGCCGACCAGGCTCAACCACCAGAAGCCCACCGGCACCACCGAGCGCTTGCTGCGCTCGCTGACCAGCCACTGCAAGAGCATCCGGCCGGTGAACAGGACCTGCCCGAGCAGCCCCATCGCGACCCACGCGAAGCCGATCGGCGAGCTGATGTTGAGCAGCCGGAACCAGAAGCCACGGCTGCGCTGATCGCGCTCCACTCTCGCCGCGAGCTCGTCCGGACGCACCCGCTCCTCGCCGCCGCCGGACAGCTCCAGGACGTACCAGTGGCCGCCGGCGCCGTCCGCCTCGAGACGGACCCGGTCCACGCCCTCGGGGAGCGGTTTGAGCTCCATCTTGACCGAGCTCGGCGATGCCGCCCCCGGCTCCGTGGGCGGGGGCCCCTGCGCCGGCAGCTGGAGCGAGGCGCTCAGCAAGGCCGCCGCCAACGCCACCGCCACCGCCAGCCAGATCGGGGGCGAGAGTGTCCGGTGCCGCCGCATCAACGCAGCTTCCAGCGCAGCCGGCGGTCCTGCAGCCAGCGCACTCCGAGCGCGTCGCGCAGGCCGCGGAAGGCGCGGTCCCAGGTGCCGTAGTGGCTGCGGCCCGCGGTGCGTGGGGCGTGCCGGACCGGGATCTGGCTCACCGTGTAGCCGCCCATCCGGAGCATGGTCGGCAGAAAACGGTGCATGCCGTCGAACGGAATGAGGCACGCTGTCGCCTCGGCGCGAAACACCTTGAGGGGGCAGCCGGTGTCGACGATGTCCTCGCGGGTGAGCCGGTTGCGCACCCAGTTGGCGAAGCGGGACGAGACTCGCTTCCAACCGCTGTCGCGGCGCTCCTCCCGGATTCCGACCGCCGCGTCGACCCCCCCCTCCTTCACCGACTCGAGCAACCGAGGGAGGTCTTCGGGATAGGTCTGCAGGTCGGCGTCGGTCACGGCGATCCAGCGGCCGCGCGCCTGCCCGATACCGGCCATGAGCGCCGCCGACTGGCCGCTGTGAGGCGAGAAGTGCAGCACCCTGAGCCGAGGCTCGGATGCCGCGAGCGCATCGAGCCGGTCGCCGGAGCCGTCACTCGATCCGTCGTCCACGGCCACCAGCTCCCAGCTCAACGACAGCCCGTCCAGGGTGGTGCGCACGCGCTCGACCAGGGGATCGAGGTTGGCGAGCTCGTTGAACACCGGCACGACCACGGAGAGTTCGACGGCGGCAGACGCCTCCTGGCTCACGCGGGCCAGGGTAGCACGGGCCAGGGGCGCGGGCGCGGGCACGCGACGGGGCGGTGACCGCCTCCGGATGCGGACGGCTCACCGCGGGCAGAAGTAGACGCTCACGCCCCGGACCATGCCCTGCAGCTGCGGGGTGCGGCCGGCGGAGCGGACGATCTCCTCGAAGCGCTCGGCACGCCTGGTGTCGACCACGAAGATCTGCCGCTCGCTCTCGGCCAGCTCCTGCTCCAGGGTCTGGTTGGAGTGAGCGACGCCCCGTTCGAGATCCTCCGCCGAGAAGGCCACGTGCTCGACCTCGCGCCCGAGATAGAAGCGGAGCCCGTAGCCGTTGCGCACGCCCACCAGCACGATCTCGTCGTATGCCTCGTCGGCCAGCGCCGCCACCTCGCGTGCGGCCGCCCGGGCGTCGCGATGGCTCGGGACGTGCGCAGCCGCGGCCCGCAGTCCGACCAGCAGCGCGAGCCAGAGCGCGATCAGGCAGAGGGCACGCGGGGTCCAGCGCCACCTCCCCCGCAGCGCCATGGCGGTCAGCAGCGCCAGCGCCGGGAACAGCGGCAGCACGTAGAGGTGAAGCCGCGACCGGGAGAAGATGAAGATGAGCACGCCCAGCAGCGGCCAGGCCAGCGCGAAGAAGAGAGCCGGATCGTCGCGCAGGCAGCGCCGCCACCAGCTCGGCCGGAAGACGCGGCCGGCGTGGCGCAGCCGCGCGGCCAGGACCGCGGTCCACGGCAGGGCCCCGAGCAGGAAGGCCGGCAGGTAGACCGTGGCGGCTCCGTACCACTCCGGGTTGCGGCCGTGGACACGGGTGAACACCCGGCCCACGAACTCCTCGCCCAGGAAGTAGCCGACGAGCTCGGGGCGTCGGACGACCACCGCCACGTACCAGCCACAGCCGACCAGCGCGAAGAGGGCGAGCCCGGCGGCCGGGAACAGGGCGCCGAGGCCGCGCAGACCGTCGCTCGCCGCCACCAGCGCTCCGATCCCGAGCAACGGCAGCAGCCCGACCGGCCCCTTGGTGAGGAAGGCGAGCGCGAAGCCCAGCCACATCACCGCGAGCCAGCCCCGCCGTCGTCGCTCCACCCCCCACCACCAGCTCGCGAACCCCCACACCGCCAGCGCCTCGAACGCCGTGAGCAAGGTGTCCGAGGTGACGATGTTGGCCGCGGTGTTGGTCATTACGAAGCTCGCGTACACCACGGCAGCGAGCCCGGCGTCGTCCGGGCAGAGGCGGCGGCCGATCGCGAACACGAGCAGCACCGTCGCGGCGTAGGCGAGCGCATTCGGCAGCCGCACCGCCCACTCGCTGACGCCCAAGGTGCGCACGCAGGCCGTGATCGCCCAGTAGGTCAGCGGCGGCTTGGCGAAGTGGGGAAACTGATGGTGCAGGCGCGGCACCAGGTAGTCGTCGAGCTGAATCATCTCGAGCGCGACAGCGACGTAGCGTCCCTCGTCGGGCTCCCACAGCGGTCGCGAGCCCTGGAAGGCGAGCGCGAACGCCAGCAAGGCCGCACCGGCGATCGCCCACCTGGCCGCGGCGGAAAGCGCGCCGAGACGGTTCCACGCCGCCCCCCCGGCGGCGGCCGGCACCGCGCGCCCCGGCGGCACGACGTCGCACTGAGACTGCATCGAAGTTCGACCACTCCGAGGTGGCCTGGTCGACCTGCATCCTATCAAAAAGGGCGGCTCCCGGATCGAAAAGGCAGCGAGGTACACTCGTCGCCAGATCGGAGGCGGCTGCGTGCACGAACGAGCGCCGAGGCCCGGGATCCCGCGCTCGCCTGGCGGCCTAGCGGCCCGGGCCGTCGCGAGGACATGGCGTTGAGCGGGGGCCCCTGGCAAGTCTGGATCGACACCGGTGGCACCTTCACCGACTGCGTGGCAGTCGATCCGGCGGGCCGGACCCGGACCTGCAAGGTGCTCTCGAGCGGCGCGCTCCGCGATGTCATCGAGGACGTCGACGACGCCGGGCGGGTCCGCCTTCGCGGCGGAGCGCTTCTCCCGGACGGGTTCCTCGCCGGCTTCTCGTTGGCGCCGCTCGGCAGCGACGCCCGGGTCGAGATCGTCGAGCACGACGCCGGGACCGGCTCGGTCCGCCTGGCCGGGGTCGATCTCTCCACCCTGAGGGTGGGCTGTCCAGTCGAGCTGAGGTCAGGGGACGAGGCGCCGCTGCTGGCGGCGCGGCTGGTCACCGGCACGCGACCCGGCCACGCCCTGCCGCCGATGGCGATGCGGCTGGCGACCACTCGAGGCACGAACGCGCTGCTCGAGCGACGGGGCGCGCGCACCGTCCACCTCACCACCGCCGGGTTCGAGGACCTCCTGGCGATCGGCGATCAGCGGCGGCCCGACCTGTTCGCGCTGCGGATCGAGCCCACGGATCCGCTCCCCGAGGAGGTCGTGGGCCTTCCCGAGCGACTGGCCGCGGACGGCGCGGTGGTCCAGGCGCTGGATCTCGACGCGGCCGCCGCGGCGATCGGCGACCTGCGCGGCCGTGGATTCTGCTGCGCCAGCGTCGCCCTGCTCCACGCCCAGCGCGATCCCCGCCACGAGGAGCTCGTCGCGGCACTGCTGCGCGACGCCGGCTTCGACTACGTGGCACGCTCGAGCGCGCTCAGCCCCTTCCAGGGCCTGCTCCGCCGTTCCCAGACCGCCGCTGCCGACGCCTACCTGGGGCCGCCGGTCGCCGACTACCTGCGGGCGGTGCAGGACGGGCTCGGCAGGGCAGGCGCCAGCCTCCACGTGATGACCAGCGCAGGCGGCCTCGTCGAGGCCCGGAGTTGCCGTCCGGTGGACTGCCTCCTGAGCGGCCCCGCCGGAGGGGTCGTCGGGGCGGCGACGGTCGGGCGCAGGGCCGGCCTGGAGCGAGTGATCGGCTTCGACATGGGCGGCACCAGCACCGACGTGGCCCGTTTCGACGGCGACTTCGAGTACGTCTTCGAGCACCGGGTGGGCCCCGTCCGCCTCGTGGCGCCCGCGCTCGCGATCGAGACCGTGGCCGCGGGAGGAGGGTCGATCTGCCGGGTCGAGCACGGGAAGCTGGCGGTCGGGCCCCAGAGCGCAGGCGCCGATCCGGGCCCGGCGTCGTATGGCGCCGGCGGGCCGCTGTCGCTCACCGACGTCAACCTCCTCCTCGGCCGGCTGGTCCCGTCGCGATTCCCGATCCCGATCGACGTGGGCGCGGCGCGCGCGCGCTTCGACGAGCTCCGCGCCGAGGCGCCCGGCGAGCTGGGTGGCAGCGGCGAGGCCATCCTGGAGGGGCTGCTCCGGATCGCCGACGAGCGCATGGCCGAGGCGATCCGCCACATCTCGGTGCGCAAGGGCATCGACCCGGCGACCTACAGCCTGGTCGCCTTCGGCGGCGCGGGCGGCCAGCACGCCTGCCGGGTCGCCGAGCTGCTCGGCATCGGGGACGTCGTCCTGCCCGGTGACGCCGGGCTGCTGAGCGCCGTCGGCCTGGGCCACGCGGTGATCGAGCGGTTCTCACAGCGCGAGATCCTGCGGCCGCTGGAGGACTGCATCGACCGGGTCGACGGTTGGTTCCGGGAGCTCGAGGCGGAGGCCGAACGGGCGCTCGCCGAGGAGGGCGTCGAGCGCCGCCACGTCGACCAGCCGCGCCGGATCGTCGCCTTGCGGTACTCCGGCCAGGACGCGACCCTCGAGATCGAGCCGCGGGCGGGCTGCGACCTGCGGACAGAGTTCGAGCGCCGGTACTTCGAGCTGTTCTCCTACCGGCCCTGCGAACGCGCGATCGAGATGGTCTGGGTCCGCGCCGTGGTGCGGAGCCGCCGCCGGGAGCCCGGCCCGACCGGCAGCGAGGATGTCGGGGCGGCGCCGGCGCGCGGCGCGGTCGGCCGCCAACGCTGCTACCTCGACGGGGCCTGGCGCGAGGTGCCGTGCCTCGCGGCCGCGGGCCTTGCGGCCGGGGAGGCGCTCCGGGGGCCGGCGCTGATCCTGCAGGAGCACAGCGCGCTGGTGGTGCCGAGCGGCTGGCGGGTGGAGAAGCTCTGCGGCGGCGACGTCCGGGCGCGGCGAGAGGCCGCGCCCCCGCGTCCGTCGCCGCGACCGGAGCGCCCGCGGGCGGTCGAGCTCGAGCTGATGAGCCACCGGTTCGCGAGCATCGCCCGCGAGATGGGCGAGCTGCTGCGGCGCGCAGCGATCTCCACCAACATCAAGGAGCGCGAGGACTTCTCGTGCACGCTCCTCGACCCGGCCGGGCGGCTGGTCGTCAATGCGCCCCACATCCCGGTCCATCTCGGAGCCATGGGCCTGTGCGTCCGCGAGCTGGCCGCCCGCTTGGCGCTGGCGCCGGGCGACGTGGTGGTGACCAACCACCCTGCCTGCGGGGGCTCTCACCTGCCGGACGTGACCCTGGCGGCGCCCATCCACCTGCACGGCCGGCTCCTCGGGTACGTCGCCTGCCGGGCCCACCACGCCGAGATCGGCGGCATCCGGCCGGGGTCGGTTCCACCGGACGCGCGCTGCCTGGCCGAGGAAGGGGTGGTGATCCCGCCGACGCTGCTGGTCGCAGGCGGGGCCCCGAGATGGGAGCGGATCGAGGAGCTCCTGGCCGGCGGGCCGCACCCCACCCGGATGCTCGCCGACAACCTCGCCGACCTGCGGGCGATGCTGGCCGCCGTCAACCGCGGACGCGACGGCCTCCTCCGCCTCGCCCTGGCGGTCGGCCCCGACCACGTGATCGAGCACATGGACGCCCTTCGGCAGCACGCGGCGGACCAGGTCCGGCAGGCGCTGCGGCGAATCCCCGACGGCGTCCACCGTGGGGCGCAGCTGCTCGACGACGGCGCTCCGCTGGTGGCCACGTTCACGATCGATGGCGAGCGGGCGGTGCTCGACTTCGCCGGCACGGCCGGGGTCCATCCCGGCAACCTCAACGCGACCCCGGCCATCGTCTCGAGCGTCGTCATGTACGTGATGCGGCTCCTCGTCCACGCCGACCTGCCGCTCAACGAGGGCCTCCTCGAGCCGGTCACGGTGCACATCCCGGCGGGCATCCTCAACCCACCGTTCGTCGACGACCCGGCACACTGCCCCGCGGTGGTTGGCGGCAACGTCGAGACCAGCCAGCGCCTGGTCGACACTCTGCTCGAGGCGCTGCGCCTCGTCGGCTGCAGCCAGGGCACCATGAACAACCTCAGCTTCGGCGACGCCCGCTTCGGATACTACGAGACGGTGGCAGGCGGCAGCGGCGCCGGGCACGGATTCGACGGCGCGAGCGGCGTCCACACCCACATGACCAACACCAGCGCCACCGACCCCGAGGTGCTCGAGCACCGGTACCCGGTGCGGCTGCGCCGGTTCACGATCCGTCATGGCTCCGGGGGCGGCGGGCGCTGGCGCGGCGGCGACGGCCTGATCCGCGAGATCGAGTTCCTGTCACCGCTTGAGCTCTCGATCCTCAGCCAGCACCGGGTGAGCGCACCGTACGGGATGGCCGGCGGGGGCGACGGCGCGGTCGGGCGCCAGGTCCTGGTCCGGCCGGCCGGGGATCACCGCGAGCTCGCCGGCATCGACGGCTGCCGCGTCGAGCCGGGCGACCGGCTGATCCTCGAGACGCCCGGCGGGGGCGGGTGGGGCGCGGAGGAGCGATGAGGCGACTGCTCGCCATCGTGCTGTGGTCGGTGATCGCCGCCGCCTTCATCGGCCCCGGCACGGTGACCACGTGCGCGCGGGCGGGCAGCGACTTCGGCTTCGCGCTGGCCTGGGCGCTGCTCTTCTCCACGGTGGCGTGCATCGTGCTGCAGGAGGCGGCGGGCCGGATCACGGTCCTCACCGGCCGCGAGCTCGGCACGGCGATCCGCGATCGCTGGGCGGTACGGTCGCGCACCCGCTGGGTGGCAGCGGTGCTGGCCGGGGGCATCGTGCTCGGCTGCGCCGCCTACCAGGCCGGCAACCTGCTCGGCGCGGTCGCCGGCGTGGGGCTGGCCGTCGACGTCTCGCCGGCGCTGCTGACCATCGTCTGCGCCGCAGCTGCGGCGGCCCTGCTCGCCACCGGCAGCACCAGGTGGATCGCCAACGTGCTCGCCACCTTGGTGGCCGTGATGGGCGTCGCCTTCCTGGTCACCGCGGCCCGCCTGGCGCCGGACGCACGAGAGCTGCTCGCCGGTCTGCTGGTTCCCGGCATCCCGGCCGGGTCGACCGTGCTCGTGCTGGGGCTGGTCGGCACGACGGTGGTCCCCTACAACCTGTTCCTCGGCTCGGCCCTGGCGCGCGGAGCCCGCCTCGGCGAGATGCGGTGGGGGCTGGTGCTGGCGGTGGGCGGCGGCGGGCTGATCTCGCTCGGCGTCCTGGTCGTCGGCACCGCGCTCGGTGGCGGGCTCGAGTACCAGCGGCTGGGGGCGGTGCTCGGCGAGCGGATCGGCGGCGGCGCGGAGTGGTCGCTCGCGGTCGGCCTGTTCGCCGCCGGGTTCAGCTCGGCCATCACCGCCCCGCTCGCCGCCGCCATCACCGCGCGCACGCTGATCGGGGGCGCGCAGCGGCCGCAGTGGTCCGATCGCTCACCGCGCTTCCGCGCGGTGTGGCTTGGGGTCCTGCTGTTCGGCACCGGCTTCGGCCTCGCCGGCGTGCAGCCGATCCCGGTGATCATCCTCGCCCAGGCCTTCAACGGGCTGCTGCTGCCGCTGGCCGCGGTCTTCCTCTGGCTGGCGATGAACGATCGCAGCCTGCTCGGCGAGCACGGCGTCAACACCCTTCTCCAGAACGTGATCATGGGCACGATCGTCGTGATCTGTGTGGCGCTCGGACTGCGCGGCCTCGTCACCGCCGTCAGCGGCGCCCTCGCGCTCCTCGGCGGCTGATGCCGGCGGCCGACGCGGCCCCGCCATCGGGCGCGGATCCGGCGTCGCGGTCAGCTCCGCCGTTGCGCGCGCAAAAGCGGGCTCGGCAGCGGCCCGGCTAGCCCGGAAGCCGGAACAGCGCGTCGTCGAGCTCGGGGTCGAGCTCGATCGTCTCGATCTCGATCGTGACGACCTCCGGGCGGTCCTTGGCTCGCGTCTCGATGTGATGCGGGAAGACCAGCCCGCCGACCTCCCGGAAGTCCGAGAAGGTGTTCTGGAGCTCCACCGGGCGGCCCCGGATCATCCGCGTGAAGTCGGAGCGGACGACCAGGTGCGACACGGCGTCGACGTAGTCGTAGCGGACCGCACCCCCCGCCAGCGTCAGCTTGAGCTTGTGGGCCTCTCCGCCCGGCAGCATCTCGCGCCCGGCCAGCTCGACAAGGTGGCCCTTCTCCCGCCAGTCGACGAGCGGCCCCTCGATGTCGTGCTGGTCGACACTGCCGGCCGAATCCGCCTCCGGCGCCACCACCTGGGGCTCGAAGACGCCCTGCAGCGGAGCGACCTGCCATCCGGTCTGGCCGTCGTTCGCGAAGACGCTCGTCGTCCCCTGGACGGAGAACTCGAGCCGGAAGAGGCCGGGCCGCTTGATCTCGCGGACGACCCGCGCGACCCGCCCGCCGCTCGCGGTCGCGGTCCCGGTCTCTCGGATCGAGCGCAGCGCTTGGATCCGCTCCTTGCCGCCACGGGCGGCGAGGTTCGCGGCAACGACCTCGTCGACTGGCGACGGCGCGGGGCATGCGACGAGGAGCGCCCCGAGGAATGGCAGTGCGCCCAAGAAACGCCTCATGGCAGCCTCCCGGTTCATGGATTCCCTCCGGCCAGCTCCTGAGGCTGTCCGACGACGACGCCCGCTGGCCAGTACGTCGGACCGGCCCCCCAACCCCAGGCGATCGACCCGGTGTACTCCGGCAAGCGGTCGTAGCGTGACGTCTGGCGCTCGAACTCCAGGTCCTCGGCCTGCTTCTCCGCGTCGATCTCGGCCTGGATGGCCCGGATCTCGGCCTCGTTCGCCTGCCGATCCGCCTGCTCGCGCGCCCGCCGCTCGTCGACGATCGCTTGCCGCTCGGCCGGCGCCATCCACTCGCCTTCGAACTCCACGTAGCCCCGGGCGCGGTAGCTCTCCTCCTCGGTCACCCACCTCCCGCCAAGCTGCACCCGGCCGAGCGCCCGGTTCGCCTCGGCGTCGTCCGGCAGGATCTCGGCCACCTGCGAGTACGCCTCCCAGGCCTGGCTCGACAGGGTCTTGCTCTGCGCCCACCGAGCGAGCTCGCGCCACGCCTCGGCGTCGCCGGGTGGGATGCCCGCGGCTCGAGCCCTGTACTCGGCGAGAGGTGAGACGCCCTCCTCGATGCGGACCACGCTCGACATCGGCGCGCTGAGGTACCCGCCGCCGATGTCGACCGTCACCGAGTCCTCGGTCCGCTCGACGATCTCACCCGAGAACCGGCCGCCGCCCTTCAGGTAGACCTCGTCCGCAAGCACGGGAGCGGCCGCCAGCACGATGACCACGACTGCTCGCTTCACTCGCGCCTCCCTGCTGCCGGCCGGCGCCACCGCCGGCGGGGGTTTCCTGCCAGGCAACTGTACCGCACTCCCGGCCCGGACCCCCGCGGCCAGCCCTCAGCCGCTGCCGGCGATGTCGACCCCATCGCCGCGGGAAAGGCCGGTGAACGCGGCCGCCGAGCCGCGGTCGAGCGCCAGCTCGAGCAGGCCGGACGAGCCCTCGAGCAGAACCACCTCGCCGGGAGCGGCCTCGCCGTAGCTGTCCGCCCGCCGGGCCGGACGGGGCGCGCCGTACCACGCGACCCCAGCCCGCGCCGCTGCGGCCGCCGGCAGGTTCGTGACCAGGTTGCCGAAGCGATCGATGTGCACCACCACCGCGTGCCAGGTGCCGCCATCGAACTGCGGCTCCGGAATCGGGCACGGCACGAGGCCGGCCGCCGGGGCGCGCCCGCCCAGAGCGCCCGGGTCGTCCCCCCGGGCCAGCCGGGCTGCGGCGGGAGCGAACAGGTCGCGGCCGTGGAAGGTGGCCGACGGCGCCGGCAGCGCCATCCGGCGCCAGTCGAGCGCCACGACCTCGGCCGCGGGACCGATGGCCGCCGCGAGGCCGTTGTCCGGCGCCACCAGCCAGCGGTCGCCGACCCTCGCCGCCACCGGCCGGCGATCGCCCCCCACCCCCGGGTCGACCACCGCCAGCGCCACCGCGTCCTCCGGCAGCCATGGCCAGGCGCTCCGCACGAGGAAGCACCCCGCCCAGACGTCGCCCGGCGGGACCAGGTGCCCGAGGTCGATCCGCCGCACCCCGGGCGCATCCCGCTCCAGCACGGCGTGCAGCACGCCGACGTAGTGGTCGTCGAGGCCGAAGTCGGTGAGCAGCGCGACCGGTCGCATGCCACTACTGTAGCGCGCTACCATGGGCCTTCGGAGGTGGACCATGCGCACCCACGAGCTTTACCTCGCCGGCGAGTGGCGCGACGCGGCAGAAACCACCGTCGTGCGCTCACCCTACGACGGCCGGCCGGTGGCCGAGGTCGCGCGCGGCGGCTGGGCGGAGCTCGACGAGGCCGCGGATGCGGCCGCGCGGGCGGCGGGCGCGATGGCGGCGATGCCGGCCTTCGAGCGCGCCCGCGTGCTGTCCCGCGCCACCCACCTCATCAAGGAGCACCTCGCCGAGCTGGCGGCGGCGATCTCGGAGGAGGCGGGCAAGCCGATTGCGCTCGCCCGCGCCGAGGCGGAGCGCTGCCTCGACACCTTCATCGAGGCGACACGGATCGCCCGCCGGCCCGAGGTCGAGGCGCTCGATCTCGGCGGCTACGCCTCCGGCGCCGGCCGCCTCGCCCTGATCCGGCGCGCGCCGGTGGGCCCGGTGCTCGCGATCACCCCCTTCAACTTCCCGCTCAACCTGGTCGCCCACAAGCTGGCGCCGGCGGTCGCGGCCGGCTGCCCGGTGGTGCTGAAGCCGGCCAGCCAGACCCCGGGCCCGGCGCTGCTGCTGGCGGCGGCGCTCGACCAGGCCGGTCTGCCGAAGGGCGCGCTGTCGGTCATCCCGAGCAGCGGCGCCGACGCCGAGCGGCTGGCGGCGGACGAGCGCATCGCCAAGCTGACCTTCACCGGCTCGATGGCGGTCGGCTGGCGGCTCAAGGAGCTGGGCTGGCGGCGCCGGGTCACCCTCGAGCTCGGCGGCAACGCGGCGGTGATCGTCGAGCCGGACGCCGGCGACCTCGACGCGATCGCCCGCCGGATCGCCGGTGCGGCCTACGGCTACGCCGGCCAGTCGTGCATCGCGGTGCAGCGGGTGCTGGCCCATGAGGGCATCTACGCCGGCCTGCGGCGGGCGCTCGAGGAGGCCACCCGGCTCCTCGTCACCGGCGACCCGGCCGACGAGACGGTGGTGTGCGGGCCGCTGATCGACGCCGCCAACGCCGACCGGGTCGAGCAGTGGATCGCCGACGGCGTCGCGGCGGGCGGCCGCCTGTTGGCGGGCGGCCAGCGCGAAGGCTCGGTCATCCGTCCAGCGCTGATCGAGGAGGTGCCCCACCGTTGCGCGATCGTCTCGGACGAGGTCTTCGGCCCGGCCGCGGTGCTCGACCCCTACGAGGACTTCGCACAGGCCCTCAACCTGGTCAACGACTCGCGCTACGGCCTGCAGGCCGGCGTGTTCACCCGGGACACGTCGAAGATCCAGGAGGCGTGGCTGAAGCTCGAGGTCGGCGGCATCATCCACAACGACGTCCCGACCTGGCGCTCTGACCCGATGCCCTACGGCGGCGTCAAGGGCTCGGGCGTCGGCCGCGAAGGCCCGGAGTGGGCCTACCGCGAGATGACCGAGGAGCGGACGCTCGTCATCAGACGATAGCGGGCGGCCGCGGCTCGGGCGTCACGGTGACGGCGACTCGGGCACAACGCCCGATCTCGGGCGGACGGTCCGGCTGCCGTCGAGCCCGAGCGCGACCACCCGGACGACCCTCCCCTCGTCGTCGCGCTCGAACTGGAAACGCACTCCGTCGTAGCCCTCGAAGCGGAACAGGTCACCGCCCATCGGCACCATCGGGCGGGTCGAGCCGATGTCACGGTGGTAGAGCAGAACATCCTCCGGCCCGATCGAGAACGATCTCCCATCGTACTGCCCTACGTACTCGCGCAGCTGGTCGCGCGGCAGCGCCACCGGTCGCAGCCCGGCGCGGAACTCCTGCCTCGCCCACTCGACTCGGCGTCGTGCATCCTCGCCGGCGGCGCGCTCGAGCAGCACGTTCGCCGCCGCATCGTAAGCTGCCGTGAGGGCCTCGCTCGCCGGGCTCTCGAGATCAGGAACGACGCCGACTCCCTCCCAGCTCGACCCGGTTTTGCGGTTGACCGACCTCGCATTCGGGACCTGGATCGCGACCGCCATGTCGTCACGGATCATCCGCACGATCTCGACCGGATGGCCGCCGCCTTTCGACCGCTCGCCGACGACCGTCGCCCTGCCCGCCTGCTGGAGGCCGTAGGCGAAGTCCTCGGCGGCCGAGAAGGTCTGGCCGCTGATCAGAATGAACAGCGTCACCTCGCTCAGCGACGGCCCAGGCAGATACTCGGGGGTCCATCCCTGGCTCGTCTCCCCGGAGGCCCGCTCCCAGACGTCGTTGAGACGGGTCGGCTCGTCAAAGAAGTAACCGCTGATGAAGTTGACAAGCCCCGCGCCGCCACCGTTCCAGCGCAGGTCGATGATCAGCGCGTCGACCGCGCCGACCGTGTTCATCACCGCCACCACCGTCGGGCCCCCGAGCGCCGGGTGGGCGAACTCGTCGATCCGGAGGTAGCCGACGTTACCTGGGAGAATCTCGACCTTCCTGAATCCGTAGTTCGTTCGTCTGAGGTGCTCGACGTAGTCCGGGTCGGCGGGGGTGTAGTCCGCGTCGTCGCTCTTCACGTCCTCGAGGCGCTCGAGCCACAGGCCCAGGTGCTTGTCGTTGGATACCGCCCGGAGATCCTGTTCCAGCGCAAGAAGGTAGCCGTCCGCGGCACCGATCGCGTCGTACGCACCCGCCGCGGCCCTCGCGCGGACCTCGTCGACCATCGCCGCTGCCTTCTCCGGGTCGACGTACCTCGCGGAAAGGGTCTCTCCGACCCAGCGCAGGATCTCGGCTCGATCGGCAGCGTTGACCGGCGGCGGAAAACCGTGGTCGGCGTCTTCCTGAGCGGCGACCCCGCTCCCGGCCAAGAGCATCACGCACCAGAGGCCCACACATGGCTTCGAAGCGATCAAGCGCAATGGCATCACTGGTCCACCGTACGATGGAACTCCGAAACTTGTTTCGGTTTTCCTGTCAACCGGCGGAGCGCCCACTGGAGCCCGACTTCGAGGATCGCCGTTCCTGCGCCGTCATGCCCGGGCACCCTGCGACAGGGGCAGCACCGCCAGGGAAGGAGCATCCGCGATCAAGGACCTGGACTGAAGCGGCCGCGGGGGCGGCGGACCTCGGGCGCGAGCGGCGGGCTCAGCACCACCAGCGCGAAGCCCTGGCCGGCCTCGCGGATGGCATGGGGCCGGACCTCGATCGACCAGCTGCCCGACGCCGCCTCGGGCAGCCAGATTACCTCGACGTTGTTGAGGCGGTCGGCACCGCCCCCGGGCTGCGACACGCCGCCGGCGAAGTTGTTGCCGTGAAACGCGCCGTCCGGGCCATCGACGACCAGGTCGAGGTCGTTGACGAGGTTGACCGCCGCCGTCGAGGTCGAGGGCGGGTCGGTCCACACCAGCACCACCTTGAGCGGGCCCGGCGCCCCCACCGCCAGCTCGTGCCGCACGGGTGGGTTGCCGGCGGCATCGAAGGCGCTCCACCGGTCGTCCACCAGCAGGCGGCTCCCCGCTCCCTCGAAGAGCAGCGCGCGGTCGAGCTGGATGAGCCCCCAGCCCTGGTCCCGCGACGGCACCGGCTCGGCCAGGGAGCAGCCGAGGTCCGCGAGGTCGACCGCCGACGCGATCAGCATCGCCTTGACCAGCGCCGCCGAGGGGACGAAGCCGGCCGCCGGGTCGGGCGCCCCGCCCGGGTAGAAGCCGTCGACGAAGTACTGGCGCACCAGCGCCGCGTGGCCGGCGGTGACCGGCGTCGCCATCGAGGTGCCGGACATCGCCGTGTACTCGCAGTTCTGGGCGCCGCCGACGAAGATGTTGGACTCGGCCGAGATCACGCCCGCCCCGGGCGCCATGACGTCGGGCTTGATGCGGCCGTCGTGGGTGAGGCCGCGCGACGAGAAGTCGGCCGGGCAGGGCGGGTCGATGTCGGCGCGCCAGGTCGCGCCAACCGCGATCACGTTCTTGGCGGTGGCGGGCGAGATCACCGTGTCGTCGCCCTCCTGCCCGGCGTTGCCGGCGGCGAACAGCACCGTCATGTCGGGGTGCTCCCAGACGAAGCGGTCGACGTCGGCCGCGCGCTCGGTGTAGCGGTTGTGGGGCAGGAAGTTCTCCTCGTCGCCCCACGAGTTCGAGTGCAGGCGTGCGCCCTGGCCGTAGGCCTGCTGCAGCACCGGCTCGAGCGGCCGCACCGGGCACCCCAACCCGGGCAGGTCGGCGCAGTCGTCGACCGCGTACCCGCCGTCCTGGATCACCAGCCTGGCGGCCGGCGCCATGCCGTCGACCCCCTGGCGGATGCCGTCGGCCCCGGCGTCGCCGGCGACGCTGCCCGCGACATGACTGCCGTGGCCGTGGTCGTCCCAGTCGAAGGGGCCGGGGTTCGGCCAGTCCCGCGGCGTCCAGTAGAAGTCGACCGCCAGCACCTTGCGGTGGCCGGGTTCGACGGAGATGCCGGCGGCGCCGTTGAGCGCCGGCAGCTCGGCCAACGGGTCCCAGAACATGCAGTGGTCGATGTCGATGCCGGTGTCCATGATGCCGACCACCTGGCCCTGGCCGCGCAGGCCACGGTCGTCGAGCGGCCGCGACTCCTCGACGCCGGACTGGCAGCGCCAGGACGCATCGGCGTTCTGCAGCCGCACCGGCGGCTGCAGGTCGGCCCAGACCAGCCCCGCGGTCGCGCGCAGTGCGTCGAGCACCGCGGGCAGCTGCTCGGGATCCACCAGCAGGCCGAGCTGAGGTACCGCGGCGTCCGGCGCGGCCCAGCTCACCGGGGCGCCGATGCCGTCGAGCCGGCTCACCAGCTCGCCGAGCGCCTCGACGCTGGCGACCCCGGCCACGACCGGCACCCCGCCGGGGAGCTGCCGGGCGCGCGACGGCTCGAGGGCTGCGAGCTCGGGCGTGATCGCGAGCGCTGCGCGCCACGGCTCGACCGCCGCCACGCCGGGCATCTCCCCTGTGAGGCCGGCGCGCTCGACGAGCAGCGCGTCGTCCGGCAGGAAGGCCAGGACCCGGATGCCAACGGCCGCGAGCCGGCCGCGCACCGCCGCGGCGGCGTCGGGCTCGACGCGAAGGACAGCCAGCACGCCGTCCCCTCCACCACTGCCCGCGGCCGCCGGGGCCGACCGGAGCCGCACGGCGGGCAGCGCCCCGCTCGTGGCGCCGCCCTCCATGGCGGCAGCCGACACCGCGACGACCGCTGCCAGAACCACAGCACGCGCGGCTGCACGCCGATCCGCCATCACATCCCTCCGTCTCATCCATCGTACGGCGTCCGGGAGCGCCGGTTGCCGTCCGCGAACCCCGGGAGTTTTTCGCGGAATTGTCTACACTTGTGGCGGGAGACGGACGCGATGGCGAACCCCGATCACCTGCAGCAGCTGCGAACCGGACGGTGGGCCGCATGGCGAGCGGCCAACCCCACCATCGCGCCCGACCTGATCGACGCCGACCTCGCTGGCCTCGACCTGCGCGGTCTCGACTTCGCCAAGGCCCACTTCCGGGGGGCAGACCTGTCAAACGCCCGCCTCGACGGCGCCAACCTCAGTCACGCCGGCCTCGAGGCGACGGTGCTCAGCGGCGCCACCTTCCGCGACGCCACCCTCGACAACACCCACCTCGACTTCCTCGATCTGTCCGGCCTCGACCTGTCGGGCGCCTCGCTGCAGGGAACCTCGTTCCGGGGCGCCAACCTCACCCGGGCCAACCTCCGTCGCTCCAACCTGACCCGCGCCGGGCTCGAGAGCGCGATCCTCGACCAGTCCGATCTGTCGGGGGCCAACCTCTACGGGACCTCGCTGCGCGGCGCGCGCTTCTCCGACACGGTGCTGCGCGGCGTCCACGCCGAGCACTCGATCCTGGAAGGCGTCGAGCTCCTCAACCTGAGCATGGAAGCCGCGATCTTCGACAACGCGCACGCCGACAACGCACAGCTCCGCGGCTCCAAGCTCGCCCGGGCGAGCTTCCGCGGGGCAAGCCTGCGCGGCGCGAACCTCCACAGCGCGTACCTTGCCGAGGCCAACTTCGACGAGGCGCAGTGCGAGGGCGCCAGCCTGAGCCACGCCGATCTCGAGCGGGCAAGCTTCGTGCGGACCAACCTGTCCCAGGCCGACCTCCGGCACTCGAGCCTGATCGGCGCCACCTTCGACGGCTGCCTGCTGGCCGGCGCCCAGCTTGCCGAGCTCGACTTCCGATCGCCCAGCCTGGGCAGGGTCTCGTTCGCGACCGCGAGCCTGCGAAAAGCGATCTTCACGCGCTGCGAGCTGCGCAGCGCCGACTTCCACGAGGCCAACCTCGAGGAGGCCGATTTCCGCAACGCCAACCTCGAGGGGGCGAACCTCCGCGGGGCTCGGATCAACCACGCGACCTTCCGCCACGCCAACCTCAAGCAGGCGGACCTGAGCGGCGTCCAGGCCACCGGGACCGACCTCTCGGGGACCAACATGATCCTGGTCACGGCCGCCGGCGGCACCCTGATCGGCGCCGACCTGAGGTTCACCGATGCGATCGGCATCGACCTCCGCAAGGCGGACATCCGGTGGTCCGACCTGCGCAACGCCGACCTCACCAAGGCCAACGTGACCACGACCCGGATGTGGGGCGCTCGGGTGCGCAACACCAAGCTCCCTGGCAACATGGGCCACATGCTGGTGCTCCTCCGCTTCAGCCAGCTCTTCCAGGGCGTCGGGGCGAAGCGGAGGAAGGCCCTCGAGACGCGCGAGCGCAAGCGGGTCCAGCAGGTGGCGGAGCTGGTCCGCGACCGCGAGGCCACCCGCAAGCGCCGGGGGCCGTGAGGCCGAGGCGGCCACCACCCCTGGAACAGCGAACGATGCCGCCCCGATCCGGACCGCCGCCTTGAAGATCGCCGTCGCCGCCGGCTCCGCGCTCGCGCTCGCGCTGTGGGCGGGCGGGGCTGCGGCCGCGTCCGGCGACGTCGAGGGCCAGCCGATCGTGCGCATCGTGTTTGCGCGCTACGACGTCTTCGACACCTCACAGCCCGAGACCTCGGCCTGGTTCTACCGGGCGGCGAACTCGCTCCACATCATCAGCAAGGAGTCCTTCCTGCGCTCGCGGCTGCTGTTCAAGGAAGGGGAACCGTACTCGACGGCGCTGGCCGAGGAGAGCGCCCGCGTCATCCGCGCGCTGGGCTTCATCAACCCGGTCGAGATCACCGCCCGGCCGGTCGAGGGCGGGGTCGAGGTCACCGTCGAGACCCACGACCAGTGGACGCTCGAGGCCGGCGGCGCGCTCGGCCTGACCGGCAGCCGCGAGGACTGGAGGCTCGAGTTCCAGGAGAAGAACTTCCTGGGCCTCGGTACCAAGGCCGAGCTCCAGTACGGTAGCGACGTCGAGCGCGAGGAGACCGTCGTCAGCTACTTCGACCCCAACCTCGGGAGCAGCTGGTGGCAGACGGAGCTCAGCTACGCCGATCGCAGCGACGGCTTCCGCGAGCTCGCCAGGGTCGAGCGGCCGTTCTACTCGCTGGCGGTCCCCCGGGCGATGGGCGGCCTCTGGGACCGGGACGACCGCATCGACTACCTCTACTCGGAAGGCGAGACGGCGGTCAGCGGACCGTTGAAGATCGAGGCGGGGAGCGCCTGGTACGGCTTTCGTCTGCCGGGCGGCAGGGTGACCCGTCGCCTCACCGTCGGCTTCGACCACCGTCACGAGGAGTACGGCGAGTGGATCGACCGGCGGACCGGCACCCCCTACCCGACGCCGGAGGACCGGCGCATCGACGGGCCTCGCCTGTCCTTCGAGCACGTCACCGACCGCTTCGAAGTGCTCCACGGGTTCCGGGCCTGGTCGATCCAGGAGGACGTGGCGCTCGGCCCGAACCTCGCCGCAGGCGCCACCTTCTCGGTGCCGGCGTTCGGAGGGGACATCCCGCGCCTGCTCCTCGACGGCCGCTTCGACATGGCCCATCACCGAGGCCGCTGGCTGATCCTCGGCGAGGCCATGATCGAAGGCCGGGTCGACGACGGCGACTTCAACAACTGGGTTGCCGGCGCCTGGATCGGCGCGGCGCAACTCGGCCGCCGCGGCTGGCAGCTCCGCCTGCTCGCGGACGTCTCGCGCGACCTCGACCTCGACCGCCAGCTGACCCTCGGCGCCGACCTCGGGCTGCGCGGGTGGGACCCGGACTACTTCGACGGCTGCGGGCGGGCCGTCGCCAACGTCCAGTGGCGCGCCCTGCTCAAGGAGGACCTGTTCCAGGTCCTGGCGCTCGGCGTCGAGGTGTTTGCCGACGCCGGCAGCACCTGGGACGCCCGGGTCGGACGGGCAACCGGCGGCGTCCGCTTTGACGCCGGCATCGGGATCATCGGTGACCTGACCACGATCGGCCTCACCAACATCGCGCGGATCGAGGTCGGCTTCCCGGACGACGGCACCGGCCCGACCGTGATCGTGTCGACGTCGGCGCTGTTCTGAAAGGCCTGGCTGTCGGAACCCCGGAACCCAGACGCGAGCACCAGGAGCCCCCCGCTGTCTCTGCCCGTGTCTTCCACGAACCGCCGCAAATGGGTTACCGAGCCCGGAAGGAAATCGGCTGGATTCTGTTTCCCCTGACACGGGTGGTCGGCTCTCGTGCCGGGGCTTTCCGCCTGGCACCTCGACGAATGAAGCTCAACGTTCATGAACCTCTCGTTTTGGGCGCGATCATCGCCGCCCTGCTCGGGCCCCTTGCGGGCCTCGCGACGCAGCGCGCGATTCGCCACGCCGACGACCGGAGGAACCTCGACCGCTTCGACAGGAAGGTCACGGAGCTGGCGCAGGCGCTGGAGGCCGAGGTCGCGGACGGCCGCCGCATGGTCGCCGCAACGGCGGCGCTGCTCAGCTCCAGCGACTCGATGGCCGACAGCGAGTTCACGAGGTTCGCGGTCGAACTCATGGCTCGTGGATCCGAGATCCAGGCCCTGGTGTGGACACCCCTGGTTCCGTTGGCCGAGCGAGGTCGGCATGAAGCGGACGCGTGGCGGGATGTCGGAACGGGCTACACGATTACTGAGTGGACGGGTGCGCGCACCTTGGCGCCTGCGGCGACCAGAGAGCGCTACTTCCCGGTTCGCTTCATGGAACCCCGGGCGGGGAACGACTGGGCGCTGGGTTTCGACCTCGGATCTGAGCCGGTCACGATGGATGCTCTGTCACGTGCAGCGGCGACAGGACAGGCGGCCATCTCGGGCCTGCTGCGCGTGCTGCAGGACTCCAGAGAATCGACGGTCTTCCTCCTGGCGATCCCTGTCTTCAGAGCGCCAGTCGAAGGGAACGGGGCACGCGTGCTCTCGGGATTCGCGGTCGGCATCTTCCGCGCCGCGGACGTCATCTCCTCATCGTTGCCGGACAGAGGTCACGGGGGACCTCAGGACATGGTCGTGGATCTCGTCGACGACGCTGGGACGAGCGCCAGCGAGGGGTTCACCACCAATCCGACTCCCGAGGGCGGACGTCCTGCAGCCGGCGCCGTCGTACGCCACGAGATCTTTCTGGACGGCCAGTCCTGGACGCTGATTGCCCGGCCGACGCCCGGCTACCTGTCGCGGACGGCCACCAGCCGCGCCGGACCGATCGGCTTCGGAGTCTTCCTTGGCTATGAGCTGCTGCTTGCACTCGCGCTCATAACGCACAGATGGTCGTTCGAGAGGACCCGCCGCGAGCAGGCCGAGTTCGCCAGTTCGGTGATCCACAGCGTCTCCGAAGGGGTGATCGTCGCTGACGCGAGGAGCCGGATGACCATTGTCAACGAGGCGGCGAGGCGCATTCTCGGTCGAGGGCCCTTGAACTCCCCCCGGGGTGAGTGGTCGGAGGCCTTCGGCCTCTTCGTGCCGGGCACCGACCGGCACTTCCCAGCGGATGAACTGCCGTTGCCGCGGGCGATCCGCGGCGAGGACGTTCCGGAGACCGAGGTGTTCGTCCGCAACGCGCAGGTGCCTGACGGCGCGTGGACGAGCGTGACCGGCTCACCACTCAAGAACGCCGACGGTCAGCTCATCGGCGGCGTGGTGGTTTTCCGAGACGTCACAACCCAAAAACGGGCACAGGAGCTGTCGCAGCGTCTTTCCAACGCCGTCGAGCAGGCCGCCGACAGTGTGTTCATCACCGATCGCGCCGGCGTCATCGAGTACGTCAACCCAGCCTTCGAGGCGACCACCGGTTACAGCAGCGCCGAGGCGGTCGGCCGGACACCGAAGCTGCTCAAGTCCGGGCTCCAGTCGCCGGCATACTACGCGAACCTGTGGGCGACGATCGCCAGCGGTGAGCCCTTCAAAGGGACGGTGATCAACCGCAAGAAGTCCGGCGAGAACTTCCTCGCGGAGCAGACGATCACACCGATCCATGACAACAGCACCGGCGAGATCACCCACTTCGTCTCGGTCATGCGCGACATGACCCAGCGCATCAAGCTCCAAGAGAGCGAGATCGAGATGCGGTTGGGAGCTTCGGTCCAGCAGAGGCTGGTCCCGCAGGAGCCTCCGACGATGCCGGGCTACGACATCGCAGGCACGTCAACGCCTGCCAGCGCGACCTGTGGCGACTACTATGACTTCATCCCGCTGCCCGACGGCCGGCTCGCTCTCGGCATCGCCGACGTGTCCGGCCACGGCGTCGGCGCCGCGTTGATCATGACCGCGACGCGCGCCTACCTCCGGTCCCTGGCGAGCGCGTTGACGCCCCTCGACAAGCTAGCGGCCGAGCTCAACAGGCTCCTCTTCGCGGACCTCCAGGAGCAGTCCTTCGTGACGATGATCCTGACCATCCTGGACGGGCGGCAAGGAGCCCTGTCGTGGGCGAACCTCGGGCATCCGACGGGATACGTCTTCGATCGGTCGGGCTCGGTCAAGGCCGAGCTGAAGAGTGGCTGCAGGCCGCTCGGCCTCTTCCCGAACCTCTCGTGCACGCCGGATCCGCCCATCACCCTCGAAGACGGCGAGACGCTCGTGCTCCTCACCGACGGAATCCTCGAGGCCGCGTCCGCGAACGGTGACGAGTTCGGGCCAACAGCCGTTCTCAATGCCGTGAGAGCGGTGATCGACCGGCCCGCACGCGAGATCGCCGACCACGTCATCGCAGCCGCCCGGTCGTTCCTGGATGGCCGTGCTCAGGAGGACGACTTCACCGTGGTCGTCTGCAAGTCGACGGAGCCGCCATTCCCCACGCCGTAGAGGGCTCCAACACCTGCAGAATCAGCCCATCCAGGCGTGGGCGCGGACGTGCTCGCCGATCCGGCGCACCCGGGCCATCTCGTCCGCTGAGAGCGGGCCGTCGTCGAGCGCGGCCAGCGCCTCCTCGAGCTCGGCGGCGTTCTTGGGGCCGGCCATGCAGACGTTGAAGTCGGGGTTTGTGAGCACGAAGCGGTAGGCGTCGCGGCCGCGCAGCGGCGCCTCGCCCGGCGGCATCCTCTTCGCAGACAGCAGCGAGCCCCAGCGGGTGGCGGTGTAGGCCACGGTCCCGGGCCGGCCCTCGCGGAGGAGGTGCGGGAATACGTCCTGCTCGGCGCCGGGATGGGCGGCGTTGTAGCGGATGTGGAGGATGGAGTAGCGCGGGTCTTCGGCGAAGTCGACGAACGCCGCCCGCCGGTGGCCTGACACCGCGAGGTGCCGGAACAGCCCCTCCCCCTGCAGCCGCACCACTCGCTCGAGAATGCGGTCCGATGGCGTGTCGTTGTGCCAACCGAGCAGCAGCACGTCGGCGTGGTCGAGGCCGAGAGCGGAGAGCTCCCGCGTGATGCCGCGCTCGAGCAGCCACGGCCAGCGCGCGTAGCTCTGCAGCACGACCACCAGCTCGTCGCGCCGGCCGGCCGCCGTGAGCTCGCGGATCGCGCTCCGCATGCCGGGCGCGCGGCGCGAGCCGTGGTAGAGGTAGCTGCAGCCGCGGTCGACCGCCTTGCGGATCGCCGCCGCGTCGACGCCGTACCCGCCCGCCACGCCGAGCGGCCCGACCACGAGCCCCGACCGGCCCAGCGTCACCCGCTCCGGAAACCCTGCCATCGCTCCTCCCTTCTCGGCCGCGGGGTGCGCAGCCCGTCCACCGGCCGCACCCCGCTGCCCCTCGCGACCGCGGCCCCGGCGTCGAGTATCGACCAGCCTGACGCTGTCCGTCCAGCGCCCTCCCGGCAGCCCGCTCGCGGTCGCGGGCACGCCACGGCGCGCCCGTCGCGGCTCGCGCCGGCCGACCAGCGCTAGACTGTGGTGGACGTGGGCGACCCTCTCCCCAAGCCACTCGACGCCATCGAGCGCAAGAGCCTGCTCTACCGGAGCGGGCTCGGATTTCACTGCATCAACCACGCCCTCGGCTGCAGCCACGGCTGCCGCTACCCGTGCTACGCGTTCTTGATGGCCAGGCACCACGGGCGCGTCCGCGACTACGACGAGTGGTGCCGGCCGCGCATCGTGGGCAACGCCCTCGCGCTGCTCGACCGCGAGCTGACGCGGAAGCGGGTGCTCCCTGACGAGGTGCACCTGTGCCTGACCACCGACCCGTTCATGGTCGGCCACCCGGAGGTCGGGGAGATGTCGCTCGCCATCATCGAGCGGCTGAACCGGTGCGAGATCCCCTGCTCCGTGCTGACCAAGGGCAGGCTGCCCGCGGAGCTCGCCGACCGCCGGCGCTTCCCCTGCGACAACACGCACGGCATCAGCCTGGTCTCGCTCGACGAGGGCTTTCGCCGCGAGTGGGAGCCGGGTGCCGCGCCCTACGGCGAGCGCATCGCCGCCCTGCGGCGGCTGCACGCTGCCGGGCGCCGGACGCGCGTCCACATCGAGCCCTACCCGACGCCGGACATCATCGTCCAGGACCTGTCCGCGGTCCTCGCCGAGGTTGCGTTCGTCGATCACATCTACTTCAGCGGCTGGAACTACAACCCGCGCGTCAGCCGGGACGGCGCCACCGAGGCCTTCTACCACGCCCAGTCGCGCAGCGTGCGGCGCTTCTGTGCCGGCCGCGAGATTGAATGCGAAATTGGTTAGTCGCCTTCGCGACGGGCACGAGCAGCGAGGATGGCCGCGGGAGAGCGAGACGACGGTGCGCGCCTCCTGCTCGAAGCGCTTGACCCGCTCGGCGTCTCCGGCCACCTCGGGCCGCAACAGCTTGACCGCGACCTCGCGGTCAAGCCGGTTGTCACGGGCCCGGTACACCTCCCCCATCCCGCCCGCTCCGAGCGGCGCGACGATCTCGTACGGCCCGAGCCGCGAACCCGGCTGCACTTCCTGGTTCTCCTTGTGAGGATCTCACACCCCGCCCGGTCGAGCGTTTGAAGCCGGAACCGTGTCTCACGAACCACTCCAACGGGGATTTGCGGCTACAATCGGAGGCCTGGCCGGCGCCGAGTTGCGCACCGGCCGGACACTCGGAGGGCTGATGCGACGGGTCATGCTCACTGTGGTTCTGCTCGGTGTGATGACGGGCGCCGCGGCAGCGGTCGCGGCCGACGGTCCAATGGTGATCCGGATCGTGCTCGAGGAGCGCAGCCGGCTCGAGGAGCTGTCCCTTCTTGTCAGCATCGACGACGTCCGCGACGGCCTGGTGATCGCTTCCGCCTTCCCGGCCCAGCTCGAGCGGCTCGCCAAGGCCGGCTTCGAGTGGGAGACGCTGCCCGAGCCCGAGGCGCCGAAGCTCGCGACCATGTGCCCGGCCGGCTGGGAGAACGACCCCGACCGGACCTGGGAGTGCTACCCGACCTACGCCCAGTACGTCGGCTTCCTGAACCGGTACGCGGCCGACTACCCGGCGCTGTGCCGGCTGGTCGACCTCGGCGCGACCACCAACCAGGCGCGGCCCCACCGGCTGTGGGCGCTCCGGATCAGCGACAACCCGGATCTCGAGGAGGACGAGCCCGAGGTGCTCTACAGCGCGTCGATCCACGGCGACGAGACCACCGGCTACGGGCTGATGCTGCACCTGATCGCGGAGCTGCTCGACGGGTACGGCGGCGACCCCGAGATCACCGCCCTGGTCGACGACCTCGAGATCTGGATCAACCCGGCCGCCAACCCGGACGGCACCTACTACTCGAGCGACGCCACGGTCGACGGGGCGATCCGCGAGTACACCAACGCATCGGGCGGATGGGGCGTTGACGGCAACCGCAACTTCCCCGACCCCGACGACGGGCCTCACCCCGACGGCAACCCGTGGTGGACCGAGACCCAGCACATGATGGCGTTCGCCGAGGCGCATCGCATCGTGCTGTCCGCCAACTTCCATGGCGGCGCGGAGGTTGTGAACTACCCGTGGGACACCTGGTCCCGGCGGCACGTCGACGACGCCTGGCTGATCGCGATCAGCCGCGCCTACGCCGACGCCGTCCACGCGGTCGCGCCGGCCGGCTACCTCACCGACCTCGACAACGGCATCACCAACGGCTGGGACTGGTACACGATCACCGGCGGCCGGCAGGACTACATGACCGGGTTCCGCGGCGGCCGCGAGGTCACGATCGAGATCTCGAGCACCAAGCTGCTGCCGGCCTCGCAGCTCGACGACCACTGGCTCTGGAACCGCGCCGCGCTGCTCGGCTACCTCGGGCAGTCGCGGAAGGGCATCCGCGGCCTGGTCACCGACCCGGCGGGTCAGCCCCTCGACGCCAGGATCGAGATCGTCGGCCTCGACACCGCGGCCGACAACAGCTACGCCCTGACCGACCCCGACGTCGGCGACTACCACCGGATGCTGTTGCCGGGCACCTACCACGTGCTGATCACCGCGACCGGTCACGAGCCGGCGGAGTTCTACGGCGTGACCGTGCCGAGCGGCGGCTCGACCATCCTCGACGCGGTTCTCGTGCCGCTGCCCACGGCGGCGGTCTCCGGCGAGGTCACCGACCACACCGGGGCGCCGATCGCCGGCGCCACGGTCGAGGTCCCGGACCTCGGCCTCTCGACGACCACCGGCGGCAACGGCGCCTACGCCTTGCCGGCGGTGTTCGAGGGCGACTACGACTTCCGGGTCTCATCCGCGGGCTTCGAGACGATCGCAGTGACACGCACCGTGGTCGCGCCGGCCTCGCTCCTCAACTTCGCGCTCGCCCCGCTCGAGGTCGCGTTTGAAACCGACCTCGAGGTCGACGACGGCGGCCTGGCGTCGAGCCAGGGTTGGCAGTGGGGCTCGCCCTCGGGCGCCGGCAACCCCGGCGCGCACTCCGGCACCAAGGTCTGGGCGACCAACCTGTCCGGCGACTACCAGCAGAACGCCCACTGGTACCTCGACCTGGCCGCGGTGCCGATCGCAGGCGGCGGCCGGATCAGCTTCTGGCACTGGTACGAGTTCGAAAGCTCCTGGGACGGCGGCAACCTCAGCGTGCGCCCGGCCGGGTCCGGTTCGTACACGCTGCTCACGCCCGATGGCGGCTACCCGTCGAGCGACGTCAGCGCCCTCGGCCAGCCCGGCTTCACTGGCACGACCGGGGAGTGGCAGGAGGTGTCGTTCGAACTCGGCGAATGGGCAGGACAGACCGTCGACCTGCGCTGGCACTTCGCCTCCGACTCCTCGTACGAGTATCTCGGCTGGTACCTCGACGACATCACGGTGACCGGCGCCGAGCACCTCGCCGACTTCGAGTACTCACCCGCCGACCCGGCGGTCGGGCAGCCGGTGGCCTTCACCGACCGCTCGAGCGGCCCGGTTGCCGGGTGGCAGTGGGAGTTCGGCGACGGCGGCAGCTCGACCGAGCAGAACCCCTCGCATGCCTTCCCCGCCGAGGGGGTGTACCCGGTCACGCTCACCGCCACGTTCCCGGAAGGCCCTCGCAGCATCACCCAACCAGTGGCGATCGGCGGGGGCGCCGGGTTGTTCGGGGACGGCTTCGAGTCCGGCGACACCGGGGCGTGGAGCGCGACGGTGCCTTGAGGAGGATCTGGGATCTAGGGGATAGGGATTCGACACACGCGCTCGCTTCCGGTCCCGTTCCCGTCCCCGTTCCCGTTCCCGACGAGCGGCGCCGATTGAGGAAGGCCCGGCTCTGAGCTACGGTTTCCCGATGCCGGGGAGAGGCCACATGAACGACACCGCCACCGCATACCGGAACGGCGCCGCGCGGCCGGCCACCCGCGACCGGGCGCGGATCGACCAGCGCTTCACCTGGGACCTCGGCCACATCTTCTCCGACTGGGAGGGGTGGCGGCGGGCGATGGGTCAGCTTGCGGCCCTGATGGAGAGGTACCAGGCCTTTCGGGGCACGCTGGCCGAGGGCCCGGAGCGGCTGCTCGCCGCCTGCCTCCTGTCGGACGAGCTCGGCCGGCTCGTCCAGCGGGTCCACTCCTACCCGAGCCTGATGCAGAGCCAGGACACCCGCGACAACGCGGTCCAGGCACGGCTCGAGGAGGTGCGGATCACGCTCGCCCGCTTCCGCCAGGCGTCGGCCTGGTACGCCCCAGAGCTGCTGGCGATTCCCCGGGAGACGATCCGCCGCTGGCTCGAGGACACCCCCGAGCTTGCGCCCTACCGCTTCCCGATCGAGGAGATCTACCGGCAGCAGCAGCACGTGCTCGACGAGGACGGCGAGCGGCTGCTCGCCTTCGCCGGCCCGCTCGCCGCCAGCCCGGCCCACACCTACTCGATGCTCGCCGACGCCGACGTCGACTTCCCGGAGGTCACGCTGTCCGACGGCTCGAGAATGGTCGCCAGCCACGCGGCCTACGCGCACGGCCTCCACACGCTGCGCAACCAGGTCGACCGGGAGGCGCTGTTCGAAGCCCACTACTCGGTCTACGACTCCTCGCCCAACACGTACGCGGCGATCTTCAACGGCATCCTCCAGGCCGACTGGTTCACGGCCCAGGCTCGGCGGTACCGGACGACCCTCGAGGCGAGCCTCGACGAGGACGACATCCCGGTCGAGGTGGTCGAGCGGCTGATCGCCGCCGCCAAGGCGGGCGCCGAGCCGCTGCAGCGCTACCACCGGCTGCGGCGGCGCACCCTCGGACTCGAGCGGTACCACTCGTTCGACGCCTACCTGCCCCTGGTCGAGCTCGACTGGCAGATCCCTTACGAGTCGGTGCCGCCGCTGGTCGCCGAGTCGGTGGCGCTGTTCGGCGACGGCTACCGAAGGACGGTGGAGCGCGCCTTCGCTGAGCGCTGGATCGACGTCTACGAGAACCAGGGCAAGCGGTCGGGCGCCTTCTCGGCCGGGGTCTACGGCGTCCACCCGTACATGCTGCTCAACTACGCCGACACCGTGGACGACGCCTTCACGGTGGCCCACGAGATGGGCCACACCATGCACACCGAGCTCGCGCACTCCCACCAGCCCTTCGCCACCTCGGGCTACTCCATCTTCGTCGCCGAGGTGGCGAGCATGACCAGCGAGAGCCTCTTCCTCGACGCGCTGCTCGAGCGGGAGGCCTCTCCCGTGCGGCGCGTCGCCCTGCTCCAGCACGCGATCGACGACATCGCGGCCAGCTTCTACCGGCAGGCCATGTTCGCCGACTTCGAGCTCGAGGCCCATCGTCTGGTCGAGCGCGGCGAGCCGGTCACCGCGGAGTCGCTGCAGCGGCTGTACCTGGCATCGCTCGGGGCCATGTTCGGGTCGAGCCTCGACGACCAGGAGCGCGACCGCAACACCTGGGCGCGCATCCCCCACTTCTACGGATCGCCCTACTACGTCTACCAGTACGCCACCAGCAAGGCCGCGGCGAGCCTGCTCCACTGGCGCCTGACCGAGGGGCCGGAGGGCGCGCGGGCGCAGACCGTCGAGCGCTACCTCGCGCTGCTGCGCGCCGGCGGCAACGATCACCCGATCGCTCAGCTGCGGCAAGCCGGGGTCGACCTCGCCACCGGGGAGCCGGTCGAGGCGCTGGTGACGACGATGGGCTCGCTGGTCGACCGGCTGGGGGCTGAGCTGGAGGGGTTCGGGTTGAGGGGATAGGTATCAGCTCCCCTCACCGGTGATCTTCCTCAAGTTGGCGAGGCATCTCTCAACGGCGACCAGCGGCGGCAGGCCGTCGCCCTCGTGCTCGACGATGTACCAGTCGGTCGCGCCCTGGGCCTCGACGGCGTCGAAGAGCGCCCGCCAGTCGACGTCGCCCTCCCCGAGGACGGCCGCGGGTGTGGACCTCGAGTGCTCCTTGAGGTGCATCGTCGCCGCGCGGCCGGGGTGCTTGCCCAGGATCTGCACCGGATCGCCACCGCCCGCGAGCGTGTTCGCGGTGTCGAGCTGCATCACGACCTCGGGCCGCGCCTGCGAGAAGAAGATGTCCCATGCGGTCTCGCCATCGACGAGCCTGAGATCGCCCGCGTGGTTGTGGTAGCCGACCCGCATCCCGGCGGCCGCGACCTTCTCGGAGACCTCGTTGAAGGTCCAGGCTGTCGCCTGGCAACGCTCCCGGTCAGCCATCCACCCCTCTGGCAGCGAGGCGACAACGAGGAACCGGTTGCCGAGATCCCGGTTGAACTCCACCGTTCGCTCGAGCTCGTCTCCCGTCAGCGCGTCGATGGCGAGGTGGGTGCCGCAGCACGCAAGCCCGCTGCCGTCGAGCATGCGCCTGAGCTCGGCCGCGCTCCGGCCGTGGTAGCCGGCGAACTCGACGCCCTGGTAGCCCATCGCGGCCACCGCCGCCAGCACGGTCGGCAGGTCCTTCGCGCACTCGGCCCGCACCGAGTAGAGTTGCAGGCCGACCGGGACGTGCCGCCCGCCCGCGCCCTCTCCGCCCGACGGCCGAGATCCGCTCTCCGCCCAGCCGGCCCTCGCCGCCCACAGCGCCGCCCCCGCCGCACCGACCCGCAGGAACTCCAGCCGAGTGAACTCGCGCCTCATACCTGCCTCTCCGTCCGAAAGGTGCCAGGCACCGAACTCCGCACTCGTCGATCATAGGACCACAGTGCCATAAAGGTGTCAGGCACCGAACTCCGCACTCGTTGACGAGGGCTATCGTTCGTCGCGAAACGCTGCATCCAGCATCTCCGCGTCGTTCGCGAACTCCATGTCCTCGATCCTGCGTCTCGCCCCACGCCGCACCCACCGGCTGACTCCATCCTCACTCTTGCCGAGGCAACGGGCCAGATCCCGGACTTTCACGCCGAAGCGCTCCACCCCTACCACCCCGACCAACTCGCGCATCCGCACAATCCTCGAATCTTGCCCTCGACCGGCGAGTTCTTCCCGACTCAGACCGAGAACTCCGCAAGCCTCTTCAACCCAGGCTTTGGCTTCGAACCGAGAGCGATAGGGGCTGGTCGGTCTGCCAAGCTCGTCCACCATGTCGCATCGCAGTGGATGCAGCCCGCGTCTTCCCGGCGGACGCCCTAGCCGCCACCACGGCAGGTGACCCGGAGCGGCGCACAACCAGTCGGCATTTCCGAAACCGCCGAGGGCCGAACGGTACGCATCCACTGCCTCGCACCGATGCCGACCGTACATGGCGAGCAGGTCGTCGACCGCGACAATCCCGTCGTTCCGGTCTCCGACGACTTCGTGGTGTCCCGACCATCGATGGTTCGCCGGGTCGTCTACCATGCGGGCGGCAACCGGGTTCAAATGGACGTAGGCGATCAGCTGGCCCAGATACCGCTCGACGTCGACTCGCTTCGCATTGAACCGACCCTGCCACAGGTGCCCGTGCGTCCCTGCAGCGCGATTGCCGGTTCGCGCCACTTCCTGCTGCAGCGTTTTCATGGAGCGTGATAGCAGCGTCGCACCCATACGCACGACGAGGTGGTAGTGATTGCCCATCAGCACCCACGCGAGGACCAGCAAGCTGTCCCGTTTCACCACCTCGCGGAGCAGCTCGACAAATCGGGACGCCAGCCGAGCTTCGTCGAACGGCATTGCGCTCCCGCCAACCCTGTTGTAGACGTGGTACGTCCGCCCCTGCTCGAGCGATCGTGCTGGTCGTGGCATCTGCTACTCCCGCGCCCGACCCCGTCAAGAGCGGAGTTCGGTGCCTGGCACCTATAAGGAGGTCACGAGCGGGGAACGTATCGCCTCACCGCGGGGCAACAACGACGGAGTTCGGTGCCTGGCACCATTCAGTGGGAGCCGCGCTGCTATGCTGCGGCTGATGACCCTCGACCAGCTGCCGACGCCGTGCGCCGTGGTCGACCTCGACCGGCTCGAGCGCAACGCGGCCGCGATGTCGCAGCAGGCCCGGCGCCTCGGCGTGCGGCTGCGGCCGCATGTCAAGACCCACAAGTGCGTCGAGGCCGCCCGCCTCCAGACCTCCGGTCACGGCGGCGCGATCACGGTGTCGACGCTCGCCGAGGCGCGGGCCTTTGCCGCCGCCGGCTTCGCTGACATCGCCTGGGCGGTGCCGGTGGCCCTCGACCGCCTCGATGAGTGCGCCGAGCTGGTGCGCCGGACGGCGCGCTTCATGCTGCTGGTCGACCATCCACTCGCCGTGGCAGGGCTCGATTCGTTCGCGGCGGCGCACGGCCTCCGCTTCGAGGTCCTGCTCGAGGTCGACTGCGGGCTGCACCGGTCCGGGGTCAACCCCGGCGACCCGGCGGCGATCGGGCTGGCCGCCTCCATCGACGCCGCGCCCCACCTCGAGCTCGCCGGCATCCTGACCCACGCCGGCCAGTCCTACCGCTGCCGCAATCGCGCGGAGGCCGCCGGGGTCGCCCGCCACGAGCGCGACGTGATGACTGCCTTCGCCGATCGGCTGCGCGCCGCCGGCATCGCGGTGGACGAGATCAGCGTCGGCTCGACCCCCACCGTGATCGCCGCCGAAGACCTGTCGGGCGTGACCGAGGTGCGCCCCGGCAACTACCTCTTCTTCGACGCCTTCCAGGCCGGCATCGGGAGCTGCCGGGTCGACGAGGTCGCATTCTCGGTGCTCGCAACCGTGCTCGGCGTCTACCCGGAGCGGCGCGAGCTGGTGGTCAACGCCGGCGCCCTCGCCCTCAGCAAGGACCCGGGCCCGATCCACGTCGACCCCGGCTGCGGCTTCGGCGTCGTGGTCGACCCCGGCGACCAGCACCCAATTGCGGGGCTGCGGGTGGTCTCGCTCTCCCAGGAGCACGGCGTCATCCGCAGCGGCCGCCCGCTCGACCCTTCCTGGCAGCCCGGGCGCCGCGTCCGCATCCTGCCCGACCACTCCTGCCTCGCGGCCGCCTGCTTCGACCGCTTCCACGTGGTCCGCGGCCCCGAGATCGTCGACGAGTGGCGCCCTGTGCGGGGCTGGTAGGGAGGGCCGCCCGCTTCCGCGCCCGCTTCCGCGCCCGAACCTGAATCGTTCCCGTACCCGTTCCCGTTCCCCTTCCCGACGAGGGTTGATCCCGCTTCCGCGCCCGCTTCTACCTCCGCGCCCCACCCGGTGGCGTTCCCGTACCCGTTCCCGTTCCCGTTCCCGACGATGGCCGATCCCGCGAACATGGTCATCATTCTGGGCGTGCTGCCCAGTTGGGCGGGGCGGCTCGGACTGTTCCCGGGAGAAGGAGAATCTCGGGCACCGGAACGGGAGCGGGAACGGGAACGAATGGATGCCGGAACCCTACATCCTCTCCTTCCCCGCCTGATGCACGAGCGACACCCCCACCAGCACCGCGATGCCACCGGCGACCGCGCTGACCATCACCGGCTCGTCCAGCACCGACCAGGCCAGGCCGAGCGTCACGAAGGGCTCCACGTACAGGTAGACGCCGCTGCGCGCCGGACCGACGGCGGACACGGCGCGGAACCAGAGCAGGAAGGCGACGCCGCTGCAGAGCAAGCCCAGGAACACGATCGACAGCCAGCCCGCCATGCCGGGTGGCGCCACCAGCAGCCGACCGTCAACGGCCACCGCCGACCACAGCACCGCCGCCGCCACCGCCATCGGAGCCGCGGTCATGGGCAGGCTTCCCCATCGCTGCAGGGGGCGCACCGCGACCAGGGTGTAGGCCGCCCAGGTGAAGCAAGAACCGAGCTGGAGGAGGTCACCCAGCCTAGCGCGCGCGAAGTCCGGCGGTTCCTGGACGGAGACCAGCATCACCCCGAGGGAGGCGATCGCGATTCCGGTCCACGCCACTGCCGGAAGCCGCTGGCCGAGGAAGAGCCGAGCGCCCAGCGCGATCACGACCGGGATGAAGCTGATGATCCAGGCGGCGTTGATCGCGGTGGTGCGCCCGAGCCCGACCGCCTGGATCAGCAGGTGGGCGCCGACGATCAGGCCGAGCAGCACGGTAACTGGAGCGTCCTCTCGTCCCGGGGACAACCGCGCTCTCCCCGCCCGCGCGACAGCGGCCAGCAGCGCAGCACCCAGTGTCAGTCGGAGCGCCACGATCGCGAATGGCGTGAACGCCTCGAGCGCGATCCGCGTCGCCACGAAGGACGCACCCCACACGACCACCGCGAAGAGCGCTGCACCGGAGATCCTCGTCACGCGCGGATCGTAGCAGCGGAAGGGGAGGCGGGTCAGCTGGTCCCCTTGGCGCCCTTCGCGGCTTCGCGGTTCAGTCAGCGTTGATCTCCGCTTTCTCTGCGGCCTCCGCGGTTCACGATCACTGCCCCACTGCCCCACTGCCCCGCCGATAACGGAACCGGCGGGGTCGGCCCCGCCGGTCGGACATCACGTCGAGGCTCCGGTTCAGCCGGCGGCCGCGGCCCTCTTCTTCAGCAGCTCGACGCTCTGCTGCGGGTGGATGAGCAGGAACGACGCGTCTCCCTCCCGCGGCGTCGCGCCCTGCTTCATCAGCTCCACGACCTGCGCCGGCGTCAGCCCGGGATCGAGGGCGAACAGCTTGGCAGCCAGGTTGAGGGCGTTGGGCGAGGCCATCGAGGTTCCCGAGGCCTTCATCCGGCCGCCTCCGGGGACGACGCTCTCGACCTCGAAGCCGTTGGCGTAGATCACCACGTTGCGCCCGGTCGAGGTGAAGCTCGTGGGGTCGCCGGCCTGGTCCACCGCGGCCACGGTGATCAGGTTGGGCAGGTCGAAGCTCGACGGGATCACCTCGTCGAACTCGACGTCGTTGTCGTCGTTGCCGGCGGCGGTGATGAACAGGATCTCGGGTGCCGAGGCGAGCGCGTCATGGAGGCCCTTCTTGAGGGCGCCGAAGATCGCGCGGGTCCTGACCGCGCGCTCCTCGGGGTCGGTCACGCCGTTGGACTCGAGCACGCCCTCGACCTCCTTGAGCGTCCAGCCCCAGCTCATGTTGACGACGCGGACCCCGGGCTTCTTGAAGTAGTCGACCGACTCCTGGAACGACCGCGCGTGCCGCTCCGCGATCTCGACGGTGAGGATCGCGCGCGGGATGTGGTAGTCGAAGGTGTAGCGGTTGATCAGGACCCTCGCGTACGGGTTGCCCTCGATCGCGATGCCGGCGACGTGGGTGCCGTGCATGTAGAGGGCGGCGTACTGCAGGCTCTCCATGAAACCCTTGACCTGATCGGGAGCGATCGATGACAGGTGCTTCTTGAGGACCGACGCCTCCGGGCTGTCGATCGACGAGCCGAGATCCATGTAGCCCTTCATGTAGCCCATCGCGGTTTCGGTCTTGCCCGCCATGTCGCCCGCGGGGTGGAGCAGCTCGGGCGTCGGAAACCCGTCGAGGTCGTAACCGATGCCGTTGACGTCGTCGACGTAACCGTTGCCGTCGTTGTCGGCGCCGTCGAACGTCTCGCCCGCGTTGACCCACAGCGAGCCGGGAAAGACGGACGCGTCGACGCCGGAGTCCCAGATCCCGATCACCACCTCGTGCGCCTTCATCTCCGGAGTCAAGGTCACCGAGCGCGCGGCCCAGATGTCCGGCTTCTCGACCCGGTTGGCGTCGATCAGCTTCTGGTAGACCGCGACCACCTGGTCGCGCACCGGCAGGAACATCTCCATCGTGTAGCGCATCGAGATCAGCGTCCGCGCCATGTCCTCGGTCAGCGAGCCGGTCTGCGCCACCACCGGGTCGATCTCGCTCTGCACGCTGCCGATCAGCAGGTTGCGGCTGATGAACTCGGCGCGGCCCTTGGCCTGCTCGATGTTGTCCTGCACCACCGGCCACGGCAGCGCCGAGGCCAGCGCCTCGAGCTGCCTCGAGAACGCAGCGGCGAAGCCCTCGCCCGGCGCCTCGCGGTGGGCCGCGACCCAGGCCCGGTCGATGAGACCGGCGGTGAGGCGGCTCGCCTCCTTGCTCTCGAGCGCGCGGCTCTTCTCGAGCCAGCGCAGCGCCGCATCGTAGTCCCCGTCCAGGAACTCGAGGCGCTGCATCACGCCGTACAGGCCCTGCAGCGTGCTCGGGTCCTCGATATCGTAGGCGGCGAGCACCTGCTCCACGTCCTTGCGCACCCGGGCGGCGAACGCCGGAAAATCGTCGGAGATGAGCAGCTTCGACGCCGTTCCCTCGATCGGGTAGACGAAGCGCGGCAGGTCGTCGAGCGACCCGACCTTGACCTTGGGCTTGCCCGCGGCCAGGGCCGGCTGCGCAACGAGCACGGCCAGCCAAACCACCGCCAGAAGCCCCGCTGCAAGGCGACATGCTGATCGTTTCCTCATGATGTTGTCCTCCACTCGAAGTGCGGGGCGCCGGCGCCCCGCGACCTTCATACGATAATCGTTTCGAGGTGGTTCTGCGGTCCCGGCGCCGCGCCCCGGCGCGGCGCCGGGGGGTGGTATCCTGGCCTGCGGAGGGCGTAACCGAGGCGAGCATGGCGCGCGCGAAGAAGGCCTACGACGAGGCGTCGATCCAGACCCTGGACGCGCTCGAGCACATCCGGCTTCGCACCGGCATGTACATCGGCCGCGTCGGCGACGGCTCCAACCCGGCCGACGGCATCTACGTGATGCTCAAGGAGGTCCTCGACAACTCGATCGACGAGTTCATCATGGGCCACGGCCGCCGGATCGAGATCAAGCGCTACGGGCCCGAGCTGTCGGTTCGGGACTTCGGCCGCGGCATCCCCCTCGGCAAGGTCGTCGACTGCGTGTCCAAGATCAACACCGGCGGCAAGTACAACAACGAGGTCTTCCAGTTCTCGGTCGGGCTCAACGGCATCGGCAACAAGGCGGTCAACGCGCTGTCGTCGGAGTTCGAGGTGATCTCCTACCGCGGCGGCAAGCTCAAGCGGGCCCTGTTCGTCCGCGGCAGGAAGAAGAAGGAGGCCGACGGCTCCGACCCCAAGGCCCCGGACGGCACCTTCGTGCGGTTCATCCCGGACCCCGAGATCTTCCGCGACTACGAGTGGCGCGAGGAGCACATCGCGGACCGGCTGCGCTACTACGCGTTCCTCAACAGCGGCCTGACGCTGGCCTACAACGGCGAGAAGTTCTCGAGCCGCGACGGGCTGGCCGACCTGCTCACGCACGAGATCGGCTCCGAGCCGACCGCCTACGACGTCGTCCACCACCGCGAGGACCGGCTCGAGTTCGCCTTCACCCACACCCACACCTACGGCGAGACCTACTTCAGCTTCGTCAACGGCCAGTACACCAACGACGGCGGCACCCACCAGAGCGCGTTCCGCGAGGGCCTGCTCAAGGGCGTGAACGAGTTCGCCCGCAACAGCTTCGCCGGCGAGGACGTCCGCGACGGCCTGATCGGCGCGGTCGCGATCAAGCTCCAGGACCCGGTGTTCGAGTCGCAGACCAAGAACAAGCTCGGCTCGACCGAGGTCCGGTCGTGGATCGTCAACGCGGTCCGCGACCAGGTCGTGCTGTGGCTGCACAAGAACCCGGAAGGTGCGGAGCAGCTGCTCGCCAAGGTCAAGAGCAACGAGCGGGTGCGCAAGGAGCTGTCGGCGATCAAGAAGGAGGCGCGGGAGCGGGCCAAGAAGGTCGCGATCCGGATCCCCAAGCTGATCGACTGCAAGATCCACCTCAACGACCCCAAGGGCAAGCGGCGCGACGACACCACAATCTTCCTCACCGAGGGCGACTCCGCGGGCGGCGCGATGATCCAGGCGCGCGACGTCCTCACCCAGGCCATCTACTCGCTCAAGGGCAAGCCCCTCAACACCCACGGCCTCGGCCGCGAGGCGGTGTACAAGAACGAGGAGCTCTACAACATCATGCGCGCGCTCGGCATCGAGGACTCCCTCGACGGCCTGCGCTACAACCGGGTGGTGATCGCGACCGACGCCGACGTCGACGGCATGCACATCCGCAACCTGCTCCTCACCTACTTCCTGCGCTACTTCGAGGAGCTGGTCCTCAAGCGGCACGTGTTTATCCTGGAGACGCCGCTCTATCGCGTCCGCAACCGCTCGGAGACGGTCTACTGCTACTCCGAGGCCGAGCGCGACGCGGCGGCGGCCCGGCTGCGCAACCCCGAGATCACCCGCTTCAAGGGCCTCGGCGAGATCTCACCCGGCGAGTTCAAGCAGTTCATCGCCACCGACGACCGGCTGGTGCCGGTGATCGTCGGCTCGATGGGCGCGGTCGCCAAGGCGCTCGACTTCTACATGGGCAAGAACACCCCGGCGCGCAAGGACTACATCATCCAGAACCTGATCGCGGACATCGCATGATGTCCGTTCCCGTCCCCGTTCCCGTTCCCGTTCCCGGATGAGCCCACGACGGACACAGGCAAGGAGAAAGAGAGTCAGTGACCCGCCTCGAGCCCTTGATGGGCGAGAACTTCATCCAGTACGCGAGCTACGTGATCGTCGATCGCGCGATCCCCGACATTCGCGACGGGCTCAAGCCGGTCCAGCGCCGGATCCTCGCCACGCTGGCCAAGCTGGACGACGGCAGCTTCCACAAGGTCGCCAACGTCATCGGCGACACCATGAAGCTCCACCCGCACGGCGACGCCTCGATCGGGGACGCCCTCGTGACCCTCGCCAACAAGGAGTACTTCATCGAGCGCCAGGGCAACTTCGGCAACGTCGTCACCGGCCACGATGCGGCCGCGCCCCGCTACATCGAGTGCCGGCTCACGGACCTCGCCAAGGAGACCCTGTTCCGCAAGGCGCTGACCGAGTTCCGGCCGAGCTATGACGGGCGCAGCGTCGAGCCGGTGGTGCTCCCGGTCAAGCTCCCGGTGGTGCTCCTGCTCGGCGCCGAGGGGATCGCGGTCGGCATGTCGACTCGGATCCTTCCCCACAACTTCGTCGAGCTGCTCGAGGCTCAGATCGCGGTCCTCGAGAACCGGCCGATGCAGCTTCACCCCGACTTCCCCACCGGCGGCATCGCCGACGTCGGCGAGTACAACGACGGCCTCGGCAAGGTCAAGGTCCGCGCGCGCATCGAACGCAAGGACGACAAGACGGTCGTGATCCGCGAGATCCCCTTCGGCACCACCACCGAGAGCCTGATCGCCTCGATCGAGAGCGCGGCCCAGAAGGGCAAGGTCAAGATCGGCTCGATCGACGACTTCACCACCGGCAAGGTCGAGATCGAGATCGGCCTCGCGCGCGGCGTCTACGCGGACGAGGTCATCCCCCAGCTCTACGCCCACACCGACTGCGAGGTCTCGCTGACCTGCAACATGGTCCTGATCAAGGACCGCCGTCCGGTCGAGTTGGGGGTCAGCGAGGTCCTCTGCTTCCTCACCGACCAGCTCCGCGCGACGATCCGTGCCGAGCTCGAGCTCGAGCTCGACCAGCTCGGGGCCAAGAAGCACTGGCTCGACCTCGAGCGGCTGTTCATCGAGCACCGGGTGTACAAGCGGATCGAGGAAGCGACCACCGAGGAGCAGGTGAAGAGCGAGGTCCGCAAGGGGCTCAAGCCCCACCTCAAGGGGCTCGAGCGCCCGCTCAGCGACGAGGACGTCGAGCGGCTGCTCGCGATCCCGATCCGCCGGGTCTCGCGCTTCGACCTCGACAAGAACCGCCGCGACCTCGACACCACGGTCAAGGCGATCAAGGAGGTGCGAGGCAAGCTGCGCCGGTTGACGCCGACCACCATCGCCTACCTCAAGCACCTCATCGAGACGTACGGCGGCCGCTACCCGAGGCGCACCGAGATCTCAACCTTCGAGACGGTCGACGTGCGCGCGGTGTCGCGCCACAACCTGCGCGTCGCCTACGACCCCACCAACGGCTTCTTCGGCACCGGCGTCAAGGGCGACCGGCACCAGCTGGCGGTCTCCGAGTACGACAAGATCCTGCTCATCTCGCGCGACGGGTCGTACCGGATCATGGGCCCCGAGGACAAGGTGCTGATCCCGGACAGGGTCATCCACTGCCAAGTCTTCGATCCCGAGCAAGGGGCGGCGTTCACCGTCGTCTACCGCGACAACGACCGCATCGCCTTCGCCAAGAAGGTGCACATCAAGGCCTTCATCCGCGACCGCGAGTACGAGCTCATCAAGGACCGCAAGGGCCGCGTCGACCTGCTCGTCGTCGGCGACTGCAACGACACCGTCGAGCTCGACTTCGTGCCGAAGAAGCGGCAGCGGCTGCACGGGGCCGCCTTCGACCTCGCCGAGCTCGAGCTGACCAGCGTCGGCGCGCGCGGCCGCCGCCTGGCGTCGAAGCCGGTAGCGCGGGTCCGCCGGGTGCGGGCCGACGGCGCCGCCGGCGAGCCCGCCGAGCCGGCCGAGCCCGTGGCGGTCGACGGCGACGACGACCAGCCCCGGCTGTTCGAAGAGGAGTGAGAGGGAGTCTGCTCCCTGCACCTTCCGCCCACTCCCGACACTTCGCCTGCGTCAGGATCTGGGATCTAGGATCTGGGGGATAGGGGTCCCCGCGTGCCCCTGTTCCCGCACCAGACTCCACACGGAAGATGCAGGCAGGATGCCTGCGCCACAACGCGAGCTGCCTGCGCCACAACACTGAAGCGGGCGGGCCCAGATCCCAGCCCCCAGATCCTATCCCCTGGGTGGGCGGGGGCTATGGCTCGACCTGCTCGAGCAGCCGGATGAAATCGTCGTACGGCATCGCCTGCCAGCTCTCGGCGCTGACCGCACCCTCGGCGCGCGAGATCAGCGACACCTTGGCGGCGGCGTCCGCGTCGGGCGCGTGGAAAATGTCCATGAAGTCGTAGGGCCCGAGGATGGCGTAGTGGGCGATCCAGCGCACCTCCGGGCACAAGCCCTTGACCTTCTTCAGCCAGGCCCGTCCCATCGCCCGACGGACCTCGGCGTCGCGGACCGCCTCCGGCGCGAGGCGGGTCATCAGGACGAACGTCGGCACGGCTCACCTCCGGCTGGAGCGTTGCCTCAACTCTACAGCCTTCGGCCTCCGAGGTCGAGAAGGATGAGGGGGTAGGGGCTGCGGGGAAGGGGATTGGTCGCCGCTCGCCCGCGTTCCCGTTCCCGTTCCCGTCCCCGTTCCCGATTGCCTGCACTGACGCGCCCGCTTCCGGATCCACGCCCGCACCGGAATCTTGCAGGCAGGACGCCTACCCACAAGGCAGGCTGGAAGCCTGCGCTACAACGTCTTTCCTCGTTCACTCCGCAGGGCACTCGAGCGGGCCGAGATCAACCCCGCGCCCGCGGGCGTCCCGGCACGCCGCCGGCCATTCGTCCGGTGGGCCAGCGAGCCGGCACGCCACCGCGAGCAGGGCAGCGACCTCGGCCGACACCGCCTCCGGGTCGCGCTCGAGCGCCTTCCGCAGCTCGACCAGGGCCCTCGCGGGCTGGCCGCTGCGGATCGCGAGCCTGGCCTCCAGCGCCAGCAGCTCGTGGCCGAATCGCCAGCGATCGTCGCGCAGCATCCGGCTGCGGGCGCGCGCGACCCGCTCGCCGGCCTCGGCGAGCCGGCCGCGGTCCAGGTAGAGCCGGGCGAGCTCGATGTCGAGCGAGATGTCGGCGATCCGCCCGCTCGCCTCGACGTCCACCTCGTTACCCAGCCACGGCTCGTCGGCGTGCACCACCGGCTCGTCGAAGGCGGCGAGGAACGCTGCCTCGGCCTGCTCGACGTCGCCGGCATACGCCAGGTCGAGCCCGCGCTGGAGGGCCGACCGCCGAGGCCAGCGCGCCACGGCGAGGAACCGCCCGAAGACCTCGCCGTTGGGGTCGAGCCAGAGCGCCGCCGGCCGCTGCTCCAGCTCCAGCCGGAACGGGCTGGCCGCGCCGCGCAGCACGAGTCGACCGGCGAGAACGCCGACGCCCGGCCCGCCGCCCGCCGCGGCCGGCGCCTCCGCGAGCGCGACCTGGAAGGGCACGACCAGCACCGAGTCGCCGACGTCGAGCCGCGGCTCCGCCCGCCGGGTGACGTCGAGCCCGCCGCCGGATTGCTGCTCGATCCGGTAGCGGAAGACGAAGGTGCTCTGCTGGCGGGCCTCGCCATCGAGCGCCCAGCGCCCGCCGCCGAGGTCCTCGACCCGGTAGTCGTAGAAGATCTCCGGCAGCCCGGTGCCGAGCACGTACTGGCGGCGGAACCAGTCGAGCTCCACGCCACCGATCCGCTCGAGCAGGGCGAGAAAGTCGTCGGTGGAGATGGCGCGCCCCTCCACGACCCTGACCAGCTCGCGCAGGATGTCGAGGAAGGCGCCCTCGCCGTAGAGCCGGGCCAGCATGTCGAGGACCACCGCGCCCTTCTTGTAGACGATGGCGTGGTAGGCATCGGCGCTGAGCGAGGAGTTCAGCCGCGCCCCGAGCGTCACCGGCCCCAGCGACTCGACCGGCCGGCCGCCGGCGGTGAGGCGCCCGAGCTCCGACTGCCACCCCGAGGTCGGCCCGAGGCCGACCCGCTGCCCGCCCTCGCCAGTCATCACGTTCCGCTCGTAGAGCAGGGCCGCGTAGTTGGCCATGGCCTCGCTGACCCACTGGTCGCGGTAGCTTCGCCAGCCGACCTGATTCCCCCACCACTGGTGTCCCAGCTCGTGGGCGATCAGCAGTCGGCGGTCCTCGTAGCCGAGCAGGCTGGCCCACCGGTCCCAGTCCACGATCCCGGTGGTGCTCAGGGTGACGAAGCCGAGCAGGCCCTGGGAGAAGGTGCGCGGGCAGCTGGCGACCACCAGCTCGTCCAACGGGTACGGGCCGAAGATCTCCTGGTAGTAGGTGAGCGGGCCTTCGACCGACTGCAGCACCTCCGCCGCCAGGCCGCGCGAGGCGCCCTGCCCGAGCCGGTCGATGGCCACGGTGACCGCGACGTCCCCGACCCGCCCGGTGGCGGTGTCGAAGTCACCGACCTCGAAGCTGAAGCCGAGGCTTCGCACCTCGAGCGTTCGCCGCTCCCAGCGCCGGCCCTGACCGTCGATGCCGTGGTCGACCACCTTGCCGCTGCCGAGCAGCTGGTATCGCCTCGGCCAGCGCACGACGACCTCGTAGGTGGCGCGGTCGACCGTTCCCGCGTGAGGGTACCAGCCGAGCGGGTCGCGCTGTGCGTAGGCCCCGTTTGTCACGCGCTCGAACGGCGTGCCCCGGTACGCCACTTCGAGGGTGAGCGAGGAGCCGCCGGCGGCCGGCTCCCCGAGCAGCACGGTCAGCTCGCCCCAGCTGTGGTTGAAGGCAAGCGGCCGGCCGTCTCCGTCGCGCACCGCGAGGGGGACCAGCTCGGCGCCGATGTCGAAGGTGACCGCACGCAGACCGTCGACGACGACGTCGAGCTCGACCCGGGCGACGGCCTGAAGGTCGAGCTGCTTGCCGTCGAGGGTCGCGTCGATGGCGTACCGGCGAGGCTCGACGCCGGCGGTCCCCGGGGTCGGCGTGCCGTCGGGCGCGCGCAGGCTGCTCGACACCCAGGTGTCCCAGACTCCGAGGTCGTCGACGGCCAGCCCGATCAGCTTGCCGCGCCGCTGCTCGCGCTCGAGGTGGCGCTCGGCGCGGCGCCGCTCCCGGTCGGTGAGCTGCGCGGCGACGAACCGGCCGACAATGACCTGCTCCTCGGCCAGCGGGTCCACCACCCACAGGAAGCGGCCCAGCTCGCGGCCGTTGAAGTAGCCGCAGAAGAAGCTGCGGCCGAGCGGGTCGTCGACCGCGTCGCGCAGCAGCCGGGCCTCGACGTCGATCAGCCGGCGCTCGGGGCTTCCCCGCCACTGCTCGAGCAGCGCCGAGGCCTCGCCGACCCGGGCATCGGCGGCGGCGCGCGGCAGCCTCGCCAGGGCGTCGCCGGCCGCATCCAGGGCGATCGCGAACACCGCCCGATCGAAGCGCTCGTCGAGCACCGGCGCGCCGGTGAACAGCTCCAGCTGGCCGCGCTCCACTCCGTCCGGGGGCTCCAGGTGCGCCCGGCCCTCGCCGAGGAAGACCCACTCCACCGGCCGGCCGGCCACCGGCTCGGCCGGGACCAGCACGCCGTCGTCCAGGTGGACCACCCCCAGCCCGGTGGTGAACCTGAAGCCGGCTGCCCGCACCGCGAGATCGGGGCGCGCCCGGCCGTCCCGGATCGCCGCCAGCAGCTCGGACGGATCGGCTGCCTGGCCGGCGACGGCCCACAGCGCGAGCACGGCGGGCCAGGCTCGCAGGACGATGCGCGAAACGCTGCTTCGGGCGGTCACGTCGGCTCCATGGTATCGAAGCCGGCCGCGGTGCGAGCACGCTTGCGGCCCGGTCTCAAGGCTTGACAGCAGGCGGCGCGGCGGTCAGAGTGCGGGGACCAGCGATCCGCGGCGACCGCCGCGCACCCGGAGGCGCCCATGCAGGACATCGACTTCGCCAAGCTCTCGCTGAAAGACGCCCTCGACCTCGCGATCCTGATCGAGGACGAGGCCGAGGAGCGCTACCGCGAGTTCGTCAAGCAGATGGAGGCCCACCGCACGCCGGGCGCAGCCCGCTTCTTCCGCTTCATGGCGGTGAATGAGGCCAACCACGGCAAGGAGCTCGCCAAGCGCCGCAGCGCGCTGTTCGGCGACGCGCCGTGCGAGGTCGACCGCTCGATGATCTTCGAGGTCGAGGCGCCGGACTACGACCGCACCCGCGCCTTCATGTCGATGGAGGATGCGCTCGAGCTGGCGCTCGACGCCGAAACCAAGGCCTACCAGTTCTTCGACCAGGCGCTGCCGGAGATCGACAACCCGGAGGTCCGCGAGCTGTTCGCCGAGCTCCTGCAGGAGGAGATCGAGCACATGGACCTGGTGAAGCGGGTCATGGCGGCGGTTCCGGAGGAGCCCGACTTCAACCCGGACGACTTCGTCGACGCCCCGGTCGGCGAGTAACGCGGCGCGCCGGCCGCGCTGCACCGGCGCGTGCACGCCACCGGTAACGACGTCGCCGTGCCGCAGCAGCGCCGGCATCGGCCGGCGCGTCCCCACCGTCGACGGTGACGCGTCCGCGGATCGAGCCACGGCCCATCGGGCCGACCCGCGCCCACCCGAGCGAGCTCTCCGCAGGCTCGCAGCCAGCCAGGCGACGCCAGTGCCAGCCTGGGCTTGACATGCACAATATTTGTAGGTTACAAATAAAAGCCATGAGCGCGACCGACGCCACCCGCCTCCTGGCCGCCGTCCAGGCCCTGGTGCGGCGCTTCTCGGTGGCCGAGCGCGCCGACATCGCCTGCTGCGGGATGACGGTGGCCCAGGCCGCCACCCTCGAAGCGCTGGCAGGCGGCGAAGGAGTCCGGCTCGGGGCCCTGCACCGCCGGCTGGGGATCACGGCAAGCACCCTGACCCGTAACCTGCAGCGCCTGCGCGCCCGCGGCCTGGTCGCCGTGACCGCAGACCCGGGCGACCGCCGGGCCTCGCGGGTCATCCTGACCGAGCGGGGCCGGCGCGCTGCCGCCGAGCTGTCCCGTCTGGAGCAGGGCTTCGCCGAGGCGGTCGCCGGGGCGCTCGGCCCGGCCGGCGTCGGCGAGGTGCTCGCCGCCCTCGAGCTGCTGCTGGGCGCCGTCCGCCAGGCCAGCGAGGGATGCTGCCCGGGCGCCTTCGACCACCTCATGTGCGCGACGGAATGGAACGAAGGGAGTCTGCACCATGAGCGACACGACGACCGACCGTCGGTTGAGCATTGACGACCCCGAGCAGACAGTGCGCTCGGTCCGCGAGCGCTACGGCACCATCGCCCGGTCCGGCTCCTCCTGCTGCCCGCCCCGGACCGGCTGCTGCGGCAGCGGCCCCGAGCTGGTGACGGCCATCGGCCTCGGTTACACGCCGGCCGATCTCGAGCTGCTGCCCGATGGCGCCAACCTCGGCCTCGGCTGCGGCGCGCCGATCGCCGCCCTCGACCTGCGGCCGGGCGAGACCGTCCTCGACCTGGGGTCCGGCGCCGGCATGGACGCGATCCTGGCCGCCCGGGCGGTCGGACCTTTGGGGCGGGTGATCGGGGTCGACATGACCGCGGAGATGGTCGCGCGGGCGACGCGGAACGCCGCGGCAGCCGGGCTGGCCAACATCGAGTTCCGCGAGGGCCGCCTCGAGTCGCTGCCGGTGGATGACGCCTCGGTCGACGCGGTGACCTCCAACTGCGTGATCAACCTCGTGCCGGACAAGGCGGTGGTGTTCCGCGAGATCCACCGGGTGCTCCGCGCGGGCGGCCGGCTGGTGGTCGCGGACATCCTGCTCGACGGCGCCCTGCCGGCCGCGATCGCGGCCGACGCCCTCGCCTGGGCGGGCTGCATCGCGGGCGCCATGGAGCGCGCCCGCTACTTCACCCTGCTCGAGGAGGCCGGGCTGCGCGGCGTCGAGGTCCTGCGCGACATCGACTTCCTGGCCGCGACCGGCGGCGACGATCCGGCCGAGCTGCGGGAGCTGGTGGCGGCTGCCGGGTTCACCATGGCCGAACTCGAGGGCGTGGTGCGCTCGGTGACCTTCCGCGCGTCCAAGCCGACTGCGGGCGCCCGCAGCGGACGCTGATCGACTACACTCCACTTCATGACGCTCGAGCTCGAGCTCGCGGTGCGCTTCCTGCGCCGTCGCGCCGGAGTGCTGCTGCGCGGCACTTCCCTGGCCGCCTTCGTCGGCGTCGCGCTGGCGACGGCCGCATTGGTGATCACGCTGGCGCTGATGTCCGGGTACTCGCAGGCGATCGCCGACGCGCTGCAGCGGGGCAACGCGCACATCGTGGGCTTCTCCGGGCGCGCGATGGGCCGGGATGCCGCGAACGCCCTGGCCGCCCGGATCGCCACCGTCGACGGAGTCCGGCGGGCGACCCCCGTCAGCTACCTCGCCGGCCTCATGGACGACCCCGCGCGGCCGACCAACCCGGTCCCGATCACGATCAAGGCGATCTCCGAGCCCCCGGCGTACGGCGGCCTCACCACCTGGCCGGAGGCGGGCAGCGCGATCCCCGCCCTGTTCGGAGAGCGGCTGGCGTCGTCCCTGAAGCTGGCCGCCGATGACCGGGTCGCGGTGCGCCTGCCGCCCGAGCCGGGGTCGTGGATCGTGCCCACCATCACCCTCGCCAACGCCGGCACCTTCCGCCTCGCGTTCGCCGAGTTCGACTCGAGCTGGGTCGTCCTGCCGCTCGACGCGACCGCCGCGGCGCTGCCGGGAACCGGCGCCGCGGGCATCGAGATCGAGGTCGTGGACCCGCTCGCCGTGGCAGCGGTTCGCGACCGGCTCGAGGACGCGCACCCGGAGCTGCTCTACACCGACTGGCGAGAGATGAACCGGTCGCTGTTCGCGGTCCTCCGGTGGCAGACGCTGTCGCTGTTCGTGGTGCTCAGCCTGGTGGTGGCGGTCGCCTCGTTCCAGGTCGCCTCGGCGCTCGTGGTGCTCGCCATCGACAAGCGGCGCAGCGCCGGCATGCTGCAGGCGCTCGGCGCCACGCCGGCCGTCATCCGGCGGGTGCTGGTGCTGGCCGGCCTGCTGCTGGGCGGCAGCGCGGTGGTGGCCGGGATCGTGGTGGGCTGCGCGGCGAGCTGGCTGATGACGGCGGCGCGCGTGGTCAGGTTCCCGGAGGGGCTGGCCCGGGTGTACATGGTGGACTCGATCCCATTCCGGCCCGAGCCGGCCCACCTGCTCGCGGTGCTCGCGGTCTGCTCGGCGCTGGTCCTCGTGGCCTCGCTGGGACCGGCCTGGCGGACCTCGCGGGAGGACCCGGTGGCCTCGCTGCGGGCGGTGTGACGGGGCATGTACGAGATTCAGCTCCACCCCGCCGACATCCGCAAGCAGGTGCGCTACTACTTCCTGTCGCGCCGCGCGTACCACTGGCTGGTCGGCGCGCTGGCCGGCCTGGCGCTGATCGTGCTGGGAGGCGTCGTGCTGTCGCCCCTGAGCCTGCGGACGCTGCTGCTGACCAGCGAGCTCAGGGCCCTGCGCCAGCAAAACGAGCTCCAGCGCGAGATCCTCGAGCAGCGGACCGCAGCCCTCGCCAGGACCGAGCGCGCGCTCGAGGCGGACCGCGCCCGCGAGCAGCAGATGCGCCTGATCCTGGGGATGCCGGAGCACCCCGCCGATCCCGCCGCGGTGGCCGGCGAGCGGGCGCTCGCGGTGACGGTCCCGGACGCTGCCCGGGCCTACCGGCGCGGCCTCGAGCTCGACGCCGCGTCGCAGGCCCTGCTCACCCAGGCCGGCGAGATCGCGAGCTTCGCGCGCGCCCGCGCGGACCTCGCCGCCGGGGTGCCGTCGATCTGCCCGGTTCCGGTCGGGAGCTTCGTTCTGACCTCGCCGTTCGGAGACCGGATCTCGCCGTTCACCAACGCCACCGACTTCCACGCCGGCATCGACCTCGCGGCGCGGGAGGGCACGCCGGTGCTCGCCACGGGTGGCGGTCGCGTCGTCTTCGCGGGACGGTTCCCGCTGCGTCGCCACGTCCGCTGGTGGCGGTACGGCAACGTGGTCGTGCTGTCCCACACCGGCGGCTATCTCACGGTGTACGCCCACCTCCAGAACATCGACGTGCGGCAAAGCCAGCAGCTGCAGCGGGGCCAACGCCTGGGCGCCGTGGGCAGCACCGGCTGGAGCACCTCCCCCCACCTCCACTACGAGGTCCGCGCCGCGCGCGCCGGGTACGACGAGGCCGTCCCGGTCGACCCGAGGATCTACATCCTCAACTACCAGTGGAAGGGCCACGAGGCGCTGCTGGCGCGCAGCCGTTCGGCGCCGGCGACGACCTTCGACCCCCTCCCATCGCTGGTCAACGTCAGGTGACGCGGTGCCCCACTTGACATTGCTTCCGTCGGTCTGGATGGAGTGCTACTCTGCGATCTGTCACCCGTGCGGAGGTGCGGGACCATGACCGAAGCCACCACGGACAAGCCCACAGCCCTGTTCGACGAGCACGTTGCGGCCGGCGCCAGGATGGTGCCGTTCGCCGGCTTCCTGATGCCGGTCCAGTACACGTCGCTGACCGAGGAGCACCTCGCGGTGCGCTCGCGCGCGGGCCTCTTCGACGTATCGCACATGGGCGAGGTCTTCGTGCGCGGCCCGCGCGCCCTCGACTTCGTCCAGCTCTTCTCGTGCAACGACCACTCGAAGCTCGCGGTCGGCAGGGCCCAGTACACCGGGCTGATGTACCCGCAGGGAACGTTCGTCGACGACCTGCTGGTCCACCGCATGGCCGACGACGAGTACCTGCTGGTGGTCAACGCCGCGAACGTCGACAAGGACTTCGCCTACCTGAGCGAGCTCGCCGCCGGCGAGCCCGGCGTGGAGGTCGTCAACGAGTCTGACCGCTGGGCCCAGATCGCCATCCAGGGCCCGCTGGCGCAGGAGATCCTGCAGCCGCTGACGGGCGCCGAGCTCGCCGCCATCAAGTACTACCGCTTCGTCTGGGGGGACGTGGTCGGGCAGCGCGCGCTGATCGCGCGGACCGGCTACACCGGCGAGGACGGCTTCGAGGTCTACCTCGAGCCCAAGGCGGCGCCCGCGCTGTGGCGTGCGCTGCTCGCCGAGGGCGCGCCGAAGGGCCTCGTCCCCGCCGGGCTCGGCGCCCGCGACACCCTGCGCCTCGAGGCCGGAATGCCGCTCTACGGCAACGACATCGACGATTCGACGACGCCGCTCGAGGCCGGCCTGGGCTGGATCGTCAAGCTCGACAAGGGCGACTTCATCGGCCGCGACGTGCTCGAGCGACAGCAGGAGGAGGGTGTCGAGCGCCTGCTCGTCGGCTTCGAGCTGCTGTCCCCGGGCATCGCCCGACACGGCCACCCGGTCCTGCTGACCGAGGACGGCGGCGAGCCGGTGGGCCAGGTCACCTCCGGCACCCGGCTGCCGTCGCTCGGCAAGTCGATGGGCATGGCCTACCTGCCGGCCGACGCTGCCCAGGTCGGGCGGGAGTTCTTCATCGAGATTCGCGACCGGAGAGCGCGCGCCCGGGTCGTCGAGCTGCCCTTCTACTCGCGGAAGAAGAAGTCGTGACGAGCATCCGATGAGATTGCGGACGTGAGGAGGTAGTGATGTCCGTTCCCAGCGATCTGTCGTACACCCGGTCCCACGAGTGGGCGCGCGTCGAGGGCGACCTCGTCGTGGTCGGCATCACCCACTACGCCCAGGATCAGCTGGGCGAGGTGGTGTACGTGGAGCTCCCCGAGGTGGGGCTCGGTGCCAACGCCGGCGAGGAGCTCGGCACCTTGGAGTCGGTCAAGGCGGTCGCCGAGTTCCTGTCACCGGTTGCCGGCGAGGTCGTGGAGGTCAATGACCGCCTCGCCGAGGAGCCCAACCTGGTCAACGAGGATCCCTACGGAGACGGATGGCTGGTGAAGATCTCCGGCTCCCTCGAGGAGGATGAGCTGCTCGACGCGGAGGCCTACAAGGAGCTGCTCGCGGAGGAGAGCCACTGATGCATCCGTGGATCGGCGCCGGCCCGGACGACTGCCGGCAACTCCTCGACGAGCTCGGCCTCGACTCGCTGGAGCGCCTGTTCGCCACGATTCCCCCGCAGGTCTGCGTCGATCGCGTCGACCTGCCTCCCGGTCAGGACGAGGACACCGTGCGGCGAGCCCTGACCGCGGTCGCCGAGCGCAACCTGGCTCTGAGCAGCCGGCCGAGCTTCCTCGGCGCCGGCGTCTACCGGCACCTGCAGCCGGCGCTCGTCGACGCGGTGCTGTCGCGGGCCGAGTTCTTCACCTCGTACACGCCCTACCAGCCGGAGATCTCGCAGGGCACCCTGCAGGTGATCTTCGAGTTCCAGACTCTGATCTGCCAGCTCACCGGCTGCGCGGTCGCCAACGCCTCGCTGTACGACGGCGCGACCTCGGTGGTGGAGGCGGCGCTGTTCGCGCACCGGGTGCTGCGCGGCAAGCGGAACCGGGTGCTGGTGGCGGAGACCGTCCACCCCGTCTATCGCTCGGTGCTCGACACCTATGCCTCACCAGCCGGCCTCGAGGTGGTGGTGGTCCCGCCCGGCAGCGACGGGCGGACCGACCCCGAGCGGCTGCGCGATGAGCAGGCCTGCTGCGTGGTCGTCCAGTCGCCGAGCTTCCTCGGCGTGGTCGAGGACCTGCCGGCCATCGCCGCGGCGGCGCACGCCTCCGGCGCGCTCGCCGTCCAGGTGGTCGCCGAGGCGGTGTCCCTCGGCATGCTCGCCGGCGGCGGTGCGTTCGGCTTCGACGTGGTGTGCGGCGAGGCCCAGTCGTTCGGCGTCGCGCCGGGCTTCGGCGGGCCCCACCTCGGTTTCTTCGCCTGCGCCGAGAAGAACATGCGCCAGATGCCCGGGCGCCTGGTCGGCGAGACCGTCGATGCGGACGGCCGGCGCGCGTTCTGCCTGACGCTGGCGACCCGGGAGCAGCACATCCGCCGCGCCAAGGCGACCTCGAACATCTGCACCAACCAGGGCCTGATGGCCCTCGCCGCGACGGTCTGGCTCGAGTCGCTCGGCGGATCCGGCCTGCGCGGCCTGGCCCGCTCGTGCCTGGCGCGCTCGCACGAGCTCAAGGGGCGGATCGCCAAGCTCGGGGGCGGCTGGCGGCTCTCCTACCCGGCGACCCCGACCTTCAACGAGTTCTTGGTCGAGGGGCCGGCGGGCGGCGACGAGCTGGCGCGGCGTCTGGCCGACGAGGGAGTCCTCGCCGGCGTGCCGTCCCGCAAGTGGGGAGGAACGTGGCCCGACGGCCTGCTGGTCGCGGTCACCGAGTGCAACCGTTCGGCCGACCTCGACGCCCTGGTGGCGGCCATGGGGAGGGTGTCGTGAGGCGCCGCGCGCTCAGAGACGAGCCGTTGTACTTCGAGCTGAACCGCCGCCGCGCGGCCCGCCAGGGCTACCTGCTGCCGCCGCTCGACGTGCCCGACGTCGAGCCTGCGGCCGCGCTGCCGGCGACGCTACTGCGGCAGGAGGGCCCCGACTTCCCTGACCTCGGCGAGCACGAGGTGGCCCAGCACTTCCATCGCTTGAGCCAGCTCAATTACTCGGTCGACGAGGGGCTCTACCCGCTCGGTTCCTGCACGATGAAGTACAACCCGAGGATCAACGAGCGGACGGCGCGGCTGCCCGGCTTCGCCGACCTCCACCCCCTGCAGGCCGACGACCAGGTGCAGGGCGCGCTGGCCGTGATCTGGGAGCTCGAGCAGGCGCTCAAGGCGATCACCGGCATGGCGGGCGTCACCCTGCAGCCGGCGGCCGGCGCCCACGGCGAGCTGACCGGCATCCTGATGATCCGCAAGGCCCTCGCGGCGCGGGGTGAGGCTCGCTCGGTCGTGCTCGTCCCGGACTCCGCGCACGGCACCAACCCAGCCACCGCCAGCTTCGCCGGCTACCAGGCGGTCGAGCTCCCCTCCGCCGCGGACGGGACCGTGGACCTCGCCGCCCTCTCCGGGCTGATGAGCGATCAGGTGGCCGCGGTCATGCTCACCGTTCCCAACACGCTCGGCGTCTTCGAGCACCGGATCCTCGAGATCTCCGAGCTCGTCCACCGCTGCGGCGCCTTCCTCTACCTCGACGGCGCCAACCTGAACGCCTTCGTCGGCCGGGCGCTGGCCGGGCGGATGGGCGCCGACGCGATGCACATCAACCTCCACAAGACCTTCTCGACGCCGCACGGCGGCGGCGGCCCGGGCGCCGGCCCGGTGGCGGTGTCCGAGGCGCTGCTGCCCCACCTGCCGGTGCCGCGCGTGGTGCGCGAGGGCGACCGCTTCCGGATGGTCTGGAGCGACCCCCAGTCGGTCGGCGCGATGCGCGGCTTCGCCGGCAGCTTCCTGATCCTGGTCCGCGCCCTGACCTACATCAAGAGCCTCGGTGCGGAGGGGCTGCGCGAGGTGTCCGACGTCGCGGTGCTCTACGCCAACCTGGTCCGCCACCGGCTGCGCGGCGCCTACCACCTCAAGTACGACGCGCCGTCGCTGCACGAGGTGGTCTTCGACGACACGATCCAGGCCGCACGCGACGTCCACAACATCGACATCGCCAAGCGGCTGCTCGACTACGGCTTCCACCCGCCGACCATGTCGTTCCCGCTGATCGTCCACGGCGCCCTGATGATCGAGCCGACCGAGAGCCCGTCGCCCGAGGAGCTGGCGGCGTTCTGCGACGCCATGCTCGAGATCGCGGCCGAGGTCGAGCGGGACCCGGAGCTGGTGAAGAGCGCGCCCCACGACACCCCGGTGCGCCGGGTCGACGAGGTCCACGCGGCGCGGGCGCTCAAGGTCAGGTGGAGGCCTGAGTAGAGGATCTGGGATCTGGCATCTAGGATCTGGGGTCTAGGATCTAGGATCTGGGGTCTAGGATCTAGGATCTGGGGTCTAGGATCTACGATCTGGGGTCTGGGATCTGGGATCCAGGGGTCACGGCTCCACCCGCTCCCGGCCCCGTTCCCGATCCCGTTCCCGTTCCCGCTCGTTCACACCGTGCTCGAGAGCGCCTCGCGCCGATTCTCTGAAGGCGCTCCCCGAGGTTGCCACCTTTGGCGATTTCGGGTCTCGAGGCCTTCTTCAGAAGGAACGCCGCCCCCGAAATCGCCAAAGATGGCACGCCCGCGGAACGAGCTCTCCCCGTAGTCGACTCGCCTCCCGGGCACTGAAGCGGGCGCGCGTCCGGGCGGGACAGAACCTAGCCCCTGGATCCTGTCCCCTGGACGGGTGGGGGCAGGAGCCTGCACAGCGACATCACCCGGTCGTGGAGCTGCCGGTACAGCAGCACCACCGGGGCGTACTGCTGCCGGCCCAGGAAGTGGGCCAGGCTCACGCCGTCGCAGTGGAGGCGCCGGTAGGCCTGCTCGATCGGAGGACCGGCGTCAGGATGGAGCGGCGGTCCGGGCGGGACGGCGCCCCGCGCCGCCGCTGCCGCCGGCGCCAGGCCGGCCCGCGGAGCCGCGCCGGGGCGGTCAAGGCGGACCGCCGCGAGCAGCTCGCGGACCCAGTCCAGCGGCGGGGCATCGGCTGCCGCCGGCGCGCTGGAGACGGCATCGAGAGCGGCCAGCAGCTCGGGCTCCTCGCGGTCCGCCAGGCCGTCCAGGTAGCCGCGCGCCACCAGGTTCCGCAGCCGCTTGAAGAACAGGGCGCTCCGGTAGATCAGGCTCCCGCTGTCGGCGGCGTGCGCGAGCACACCCATGAGCTCCTCGCTGAGGATCTCTGCACCAGCCTCGAGGCTCGGGAAGGGCACCCCGAGCCGGTGGTGGAGCCGGCCGAGGGCGACGCAGCGCTCCTGCAGGACGTCGTCGGGCTCGGCCAGCGCCGCGATGAAGCTCGAGCGCTGTCGCTGCACCAGGTCGCTGATCGGCTCGTCGCCGCGGAAGAACGCCCGGAAGTGCTCGCTCGCCAGCAGCCGCTCGTAGAACATCGTGAGGGCCCGCTCGAGGTAGGGCACGATCGGCTCGGCCGGCGGGCGTTCAAGCTCGACCACGGCCGGCGATGCCGGGCGATCGGAGTACTCCTCGACCAGCCCCAGCAGGGGGAGCGGCATGTCGAACAGCTTGCCCTGGCCGAGCTCGACGCCGATCGTCCGCAGCCGGTCGAGGATCGCCTCCGACTCGACGTGCTCGGCCACCACCTTGAGATCGAGGCTCCGGGCGAGGTTGGCGATGGCGAGCACGACCTTGTAGGCCTCGCGGGAGCGCCCGAGCTCGCGGATCAGCGACCCGTCGAGCTTGAGGTGGGAGATCACCTTCGAGACCGCGAGGTCGGACACGGTCTTGATCGACGAGTAGCCGGTGCCGAAGTCGTCGACCGCGAACTTGACGTCGTGCCGGCGGTGGAGCTCCTGGATGATGTCGAGGTGCTCGACGATCGCCTGCTCGGTGAGCTCGAGCACCATCACCATCCCCAGGCCTTCCGCGCGGAGGCCGTCCATGGTGCGGCTCATCAGCTCGCGAAACTCCGACGACAGCAGCGAGACCGGTGACACGTTGACGAACAGGTGGCCGGTGATCCCGGCGACCTTCGGTGCGACCTCGCCGAGCCGGCGGAAGACCTGCGAGTCGAGCTCGACGATCTCGCCGAGCTGGTAGACCGAGTCGATGAACTCGGTCGCCGCCATCAGGCCCTCGTCGGTGCGGATCCGCGCCAGCACCTCGACGTTGTAGAGGTTGCGGGTCGTCAGCTCGACCACCGGCTGGAAGTGGATCTCGACCGCCTCCCGGCGCAGCGCATCGGTGATGCGGCTGGCCTTGAGCTCACGCTGGCGCAGCGACGCCCGCCAGTGGGCGTGGTCGACGTCGCGGCCCAGGAACACCGGCTCGAGATGCGACGGCCGCGACCGCAGCTGCGAGTAGCCGAGGATCTTGAGCACTTCGGCGGCGTCGAGACCGTCGTCGTGGGGGACCTCGAGCGACACCATCGCCACCCGCGGCACGACCGAGCGGCGCAGCGGGTTGAGCGCGACCGTGTTGCAGGCCTGCTGGAGGCGGCGGACCGTGGCAGCCACCCGCTCCTGGTCGGTCGTGCCGTGGAGGATCACGAACTGCGCGCCGGCGATCTGTGCCACCCTCGCGTCGGGATCGAGCTCCCGCAGCACCAACGCGGTGGTGGAGCGGGTCAGGTCCTGGAGGAGGTCGCCGACCGCGAACCCGTAGATCTGGTTGATGACCGCCAGGTTGGTGAGGGTGCCGGCGGTCACGCTCAGGCCGGCGGCGCCGATGCGCTCGTCGAGCAGCGCGAGCAGCTCGCTCTTCGAGGTGAGCTGGGTGGGGCCCTCGGCCGCCAGCAGCCGCAGGTGCCGGGCGTCGGCGAGCCCCTTCTCGACCAGCTCCAGCAGCGAGCTCCGGACGTCCTCGCTCAGCGTCGATGCGGCGCCCGATTCGTGAGTCTCCGTCATGCCAATCTCAATGTACCCGAGGACGACCACGATGGCCCGTTGCGGGTGGCGAAGACCGCCGTGCGGCGCCATTTTCCCGGGGCCTCGGTGATGGCCGGTACAATCCTGTCCGTGGGCTCGACGTTGACGCGGCGCGCGCGGATCATCCTCGCCCTGACCGGCGAGGCGCGGGAGCTCGAGGAGCTGCGCAGGGAGCTCGAGATGACGGTGCGCGACCTCGAGGACGACCTCCGCCACGTCGACCGCTCGGTGCGCGCGCGGGGCCAGCGGCTGCGGGTCGACGGGGCCGAGTGCGAGGACTGCGGTTGCCGTCTCGCGAGCCGCGCCCTGCATCCTCCCGGCCGGTGCCCGAGCTGCCGCGGCCGCCGGATCCGCGGCCCGTGGCTGCGGATCGCGTGATCCGGCCCTCGCCAGGCGCCCGGACAGCCATGCCGCGAGCTTGCCCATCCCTGGCAACAAGGACTCGATGGGCCGCCGCTTGTGAACTGCGGAGGCCCCGAGGCGACGAGCGCCTCGCCCGCGTCGAGCTCGCCGGCAGCGAGCACGCCGCCCGCATCGAGCTCATCGACGGGGCGGCTGCGACCGGGCGCCCGCCGGCCGGCACCGCGATTGGGGCTGGCCGTCCGCTCGCATCACAGCGGCATGATCAGGGATCAAGACGCTGTCTCAAATTTGATCGATGGTACCATCATGGTTCGGACACCCCACGAGGCGTCCGATGGGGAGTTGATTGGTCCGTCCTGCGCCGACGCGATTCGCCGCGCCGAGCCTGCTGGTGCTCCTGCTCGGCCTGGCCCTGACTCCGCCGGCCGAGGGCTCGTGCCCCTCGTCGCAGGAGCCGGTGTCGCTGGACGAGGTGGTCGCCCGGGTCGAGCGCGACGGGGTGCGCTACGCCTTCGTCGGCGAGCAGCACGGGATCGGGCCGGTGAAACGGTTCGCGGTCGACCTGGCCAACGCCCTGGTCGATCGCGGGCAGGACGTCGGCCTGTACGTCGAGGGCTTCCGGACCGACTGCCAGCCCCGAGATGAGGCCTGCGCCAGCCTCTCCCACGCCTTCAACCGCGCCGCCTTCCTGGCCCTGCTCGACAACTCGCGGGCGCCGGTCCACCCCCTGGACCCGCCGGGCGACCGCGACCGGGCGGCGACGATGGCGGCGTTGGTCGCCGGCGGGAGCGAGGCGATCAAGGTCGTGCTGGTGGGGAGGTCGCACGTGATCTTCGCCGGCGACCCCGACGCGGTCCATCACGTGTTCGGGGGGGCCATGCCGTACCCCGACCCGGGCGACGTGGCGGAGGCCTTCCCCAGGGACCAGACCCTGACCTTCACCCTGCTCGACCACGGGGACGGCGACGAGCCCTACCGGCTTCGCCGCGACGGCTGCCGCGGCGACTACCTCGTGTCCACGGCACCGAGCCGTCAGTACTGACGGGAAAACCTCCCCGCCGGCAGGGAACCCTTCCCCGGCCCCGCCACGGCCATCCTGCCCACTGGCGACGTCGAGTCGAGATTCTCACTCCCCCAGGGGCCGCGCAGTCGCGATCGGTGCGATGGCACCGGGATTGCTGACGCCACCGTGCGAGGCACCGGTGCGGCGCCTCGAGAATGCGACAAAGGAGGGTCCAGTCATGAGAACACTGCGTCATCGAGGTTTCGTCGTGCTGGCGGTCGGCCTCTTGGCCGTGGCGGCAGCAGGAGTTGCGATCGCCGACGAGAAGTCCGGCGAGACCATGAGCCTGCGCGGCTGCCTCAACGAGGACGCCGACGGCTTGTACACGCTGATCGAGCAGGAGAGCGGCGACAAGATCAAGGTCCAAGCCGAGAGCTCGAAGGGCATCCGGCTGGAGGACCACGTCGGCCACACGGTCAGGGTCACCGGCCAGTGGGTCGAGGAGGAGAGCCAGTACCTGCGCTACTTCAAGGTCTCCGCGATCGACTCGCTGTCCGAGAGCTGTCAGCCGTAGCGCGCGCCCGGCCCCGTCGCCCCGGCGTCGCGAGCCCAGCCACTCTCATCCCCCACCCCCCGGCCGATCGACTCCCCCCTCCCGGCCGGGGGGTTCTCTGTCTGCCGGCCCAGGGCGCTCACCGGGCCGGGCCGGACAGGCCGGCGCGGGGGCCCGGGGGCGCTCCCCGCCCGCCTGTGGGTTGCCGGGGTCAGGAGGCCTTCTTTAGTCCGGCGTTGACCGGGCCGCCGCCCGTGGACAGCGCCGACCTCACCCGGTACGCCCACTCGACCGCCTTGGCCCGGCCGTACTCCGGCAGGTCCATCTGGAAGGGGTGGGTCGCGATCGCCCGGGCATACTTGTAGAGGCGCAGCCGGCGCAGCCGCTGGTACATCCGGTGCAGCTCCTCGCGCGTCACCGCCTGCGAGACCAGGATCACCCGCTGCCAGTCGAGCTCGAACGAGATGTTGAGCAGGTCCCAGTCCATGTCGTCGGCGACCAGGCCCCGGGCCTTGGCGTCGTGCCAGACCGGCGTGCCGGGCAGCGGCGTCAGCACGTAGATGTTGACCAGCGACAGCGGGTTGCGGCGGATGAACCGGTAGGTCTCCTCCATCTGGTCGAGCGTCTCCTGCGGCTCGCCGATGATGAAGGAGGCGTGCGGGTGGATGCCGTGCCGGTGCAGGGTGTGGACGGCCTGCTCGTTGATGTCGACTCGGAAGGCGCGCCCCTTGAGCCGGGTCAGGACCTCCTGGTTGCCCGACTCCAGGCCCATCGACACCGACACGAAGTTCATCTCCTTGAGCATGCGGGCCATGTCGTCGGTGATCCGGGTCGCCGAGGAGGCGCACGAGAAGCGGAACCCCTGCCTGGGCAGCCCCTCGCGCAGCACGAGCTCGTGGAAGCCCTCGAGGCGCTTGACGTTGGCGATGAACAGGTCGTCGTGGAAGGTGATGTAGCGGACGCCGTAGCGGTCGCGCAGCTGCTTCACCTCCTCGATCATGTACTCCGGCGAGAAGTAGCGGATGTTGGGCCAGAACCGGGTCGAGGCGCAGAAGGTGCAGTTGTACGGGCAGCCGCGCGACGTCAGCATGTTCGAGTGGGGCCGCACCCGCATCATCGAGCGGTCCGGCATCGGCAGCTCGTCGAGGCTGCGGCTCGACTTGCCGATGACCTCGCGCGGCGCCGTCACGACCCGCTCGCCGCCGTCCCAGTAGACGATCCCGCGCACGCCGGCAAGCTTCGCGGCCGGCAGTGAGCCGTGCTCCAGCAGGAGCTCGACGAGCTCGAGAATCGCGCGCTCGCCCTCGCCGAGCACGCCGACGTCCATGTCCGCCGTCAGCGACCCCGGCAGCTCGGTGATGTGGTAGCCGCCGACCACCACCGGGATGCCGGCGCGCCGTCCCTCCTTCGCGTAGGCCATCGCCAGCTTGTAGTTCTGCGACACCGACGAGATGGCGAGCAGCTGAGGCTTGAAGGCTCGGATCGTCTCCTCCACCCCGTCCTCGACGAGGAGCGGCTCGACCCGGTCGCCGAGCTCGCGCCGCACCATCGCGATCAGGTAGCCGAGCCCGAGCGCCGGGTAGCGGTTCTGGGCCTCGACGTACGGGTTGACCGCGTTGACGAAGAGGATGCGAAACGGCTTCATGGGCGATCCTCGGGGGCCTCGCGCCGGACGAGGCCAGCACCCCGATCGGGAGCCGACCGGCGACAGCGCTGCAACAGAATCTCAATATATCGGGCGTCCGGGTCCCCGTCAAGCGCCGGAGCAGCCCGGCCGGCCCCGCTTCCCCTCAACCTGCGATAGAATCAGACTGGTGTTCTTCCGCTCCGCCCTTGCCATCCCGGTGTCGTCGTCGGCCCCGCCGGCGGGCGGAGACGCCTACCTCGCGATGCTGACCGTGCTCGCGAACGCCATCGAGGCGCGCAACGCCCACGCGTCCGGCCACACCTGGCGGGTCGGCGTGCTCGCGCAGGCGACGGCCCGCCGGCTCGGCCTCGGCAAGCCCGACCTGCAGGCGGTCGCGCTCGGCAGCGTGCTCCACGACATCGGGGAGATCGGCATCCCGGACGGGATCCTGACCAAGCCCGGACCGCTGACGCCCGAGGAGGAGGAGCAGGTCATGCGCCACCCCTCGATCGGCGCGCGCTTGCTGCGCAGCGTCCCCGCGCTCGAGCACCTGGTGCCGCTGGTGCTCCACCACCACGAGCGCTACGACGGCACCGGCTATCCCCACGGGCTGGCCGAGAACGCCATCCCGTTCGGGGCGCGGCTGCTCGCCGCCGCGGACGCGCTCGACGCGATGACCTCCGACCGGCCGTATCGGGAACGCCTCGGACCGGCCACCGCGATCGCCGAGCTCGAGGAGGGCGCCGGCGGCCAGTTCGACCCGGATGTCGTCGGCGCGCTGGTCGAGGCCTACCACGCCGGCGAGCTCGACTGCGTGCTCGGCCCAGCGGCGGCGACCGGCGCGGCCGTCCCGCGCTGAGCGGTCCCCCGCCCCCGCGACAACCCTCACGTGCCCGAGGCCGACCCCCGCCCCTTGAACGCCACACCCAACACCATGACGAGCGTGCTCGCCACGATCGCGCAGGCCGCGGGCTCTGGCCGCCGACCGCGAACGAGCTCACGGTGGCGGCCTTGCGACGGTTCCACCAGGTCAGGCCGACGATCGCCAGCACGTAGAGCAAGAACGGGCAGGGCGGGCCCTATCCCCTAGATCCCAGATCCTAGATCCCACCCCGGTCGCGCGGCAGCTCCTGCCACCAGCGCAGCAGGCAGGCCAGGAGCTGGCGGTCGCGGCTCAGCCGGAGCGCCATCACCTGCCGCTCCACCGCGACCAGCTCCCCGGCGAGGCGCACCAGCTCCGAGGCCAGCTCGTCGTCACGCGCGGCCGCCTCGTCGAGCGCGACGGCGGCCACGACCTCTGTCGACACCAGGTCATCGGGCAGCAGCTGGGGCAGCCGCAGCAGCTCGCGGACCTCGCCGCCGAGGGCGCCTCGCAGCGCGGCCCGCACCCGCTCGGCGTGGGACCCGACCTCGAGCCCGTCGAGCGCCGCGGCGGCCAGGCCCGGGGGCCCCTCGACCCCGAGGTGGCGCGCGATCGCCGCCGGGCCGGGCAGGGTCAGCTGCTGGCAGCGCGAGCGGATGGTCGGCAGCACCGCCTCCGGCTTGGCGGCCAGCAGCAGAAAGCGAACGTGGTCGGGTGGCTCCTCGAGCACCTTGAGGAAGCAGTTGGCGGCTTTCGGCGTCAGGCGGGTCGCCTCGACCCCGTCGAGGATCCAGACCCGGCGCAGGCCCTCGAAGGGCCGGCCGGGCGCGCTGTCCACGATCTCGCGGATCTGCTCGATCTTGATCTCCCGCGAGTCGTCCTCCGGCGTCACCGCGACGACGTCGGGGTGGAGCCCGCCGCGAACCCTGCCGCAGCATGGTCCGTCGCTCCACATGCTCGTCGCTCCTGTGCACACCAGCCGCACCGCGATCTCGACCGCGGCCAGCTCGCGGCCAAGTCCGGGCGGGCCGGCGAGCAGCAGCCCGGGCGGGAAGCGGCCGCTGTCGATCGCCCGCGCCACCCGCTCGAGAGCCGGCTCGACCAGCGCCTGCCAGCGCGCCCGGTCGAGTGCCGCGGCATCCCACCAGCTCACGCGAGCTCCGCGGGCAGCGCCGCCAGCACCCGCCGGAAGACCTCGTCCGGGGCAGCGTTGGCGTCGATCAGGCGCACCCGGCCCGGGAAGCGCTCGGCCAGCCGGTGGAATCCCTGCCGCACCCGCTCGTGGAACTCCCGCGGCTCGTCGTCGAGGCGGCTCTCGCGGCTGGCCGACGCCGAGTTGCGGTCGCGGGCCCGGCCGAGCGCCGCGCCCGGCTCCATGTCGAGCACCAGTGTCAGGTCCGGCTCGACGCCGCCGGTCGCGAGCTCGTTGAGCCGCTCGACCGCCTCCTCGCCGAGCCCGCGCACAACGCCCTGGTAGACCCAGGAGGAGTCGGCGAAGCGGTCGCACAGCACCACCGCGCCGCGCGCGAGTGCCGGCCGGATCACCCGCTCGACGTGGTCGTGGCGGGCCGCCTCGAGCAGGAAGATCTCGGTCAGGCCGTCGGGGCCGTGGGCGGGGTCGAGCAGCAGCGCCCGCACCGCCTCGGCGAGCGCGGTGCCGCCGGGCTCACGGGTGACTACCACCTCGCGGCCGCGCTCCTGCAGCCGCGCGGCGAGGCGCAGGATCTGGGTCGACTTCCCGGTCCCCTCTCCCCCCTCGAACGTGATGAACCATCCCCGCGGCATGCCTGGGAGTATACGTTGTAGCGCAGCCATCCTGGCTGCCCTTGTGGGGTAGCCATCCTGGCTGCTTCCCTCCGTTCCCGCTCCCGTTCCCGTTCCCGTTCCCGAAATGACGACGCCGTCCGGCAGAGCCTCGTCGGAGACGGATACGGAAACGGGCACGGGCACGGAGACGGGCACGGAAGCGCGCGGGGGTGGAACCGAACCGCGAGCGGCGCGCGGCTTCTACGGCATGTCCGAGTGCTCCATGACGTAGCCGGGCTGCGCGAGCTGGAAGAAGGGGTCGCTGATCCGCGGCGTGCTCGCCCCCACCGGTGAGGTGTAGACCACGGACACGTAAGCGAAATAGGGTAGGTCGGACTCGGGCTCGACATTCACCACGCCGTACAGGGGGAAGGACCAGAACGAGAAGGGAGAGAAGAGAATCAAGATCCACTCATTCAGTGGAAACGCCACCTGACGCCAGCCGTACGGCGGCAGTGAGATGAACTCATCGCTTTCGGCCAACGCCCCGTGGACGAATGGCAGCGCAGTCAGCTCGAAAACCAGCGGCTCCGGGTTGGGGTTGAGCAGGCCGACGTTGTTGCGGTAGTGATTGTCGCAGTCGTCGCGAATATCGCCTTCCCCGTAGCAGCCGCCTATCCAGGTCAGGTGCGACGCGCCCTGCAGCGGCGCCCGGGAGGCGCTGTAGCTCTGTCCGATCCCATAGGGCATCGCCTGGTTTCCACCTACAAAGCCGCCGAGCCTCACATCGACGATGCTGACGTCGACCAGGAGCTCGCCACCCACGACGTCGAGAGCCAGACCACCTGTCTGCGCCCCGGTGCCAACCAGCACGTCGGCCGCGGTGAGCAGCATCGCTCGAGGCGCCCAGGGGTCATCTGGGCTCCACGGCAGCTCCCAGGCCGGAGCCGTGCCAGGATCGTCGATGAAGCCCCCTCCCTCGAGGCAGACCCATGCCCGCCGGATGACGACGCTGTCGTTCGGGTTGACCTTGACGATCCGGATCTGGGTCTCCCACAGGCTGCCGAAGCGACCGGCGACGCCGTCGGCCACCACCGGCAGCACGTACAGCTCGCCCCCAGCAGCCGACGCCGCCATCCCGAGCCCCAACACCCACAATCCAAGTGCCGCTTTGCGCATCGCTCCTGCCCTCACTCGACCCACGCGGCCTTGTTTGTGAACTTCGGATGCCTCTCAACCAGTATCCCACTGCTGAAGGGTGACGTTGCCTGCCCTCGTTCCCGTCCCCGTTCCCGTCCCCGTTCCCGAAATGGCGACGCCGTCCGGCAGAACCTCGTCGAAGACGGATACGGAGACGGGCACGGGCACGGAGACGGGCACGAAAGCGGGCGCGGAAGCGGAGTATCTTGCCAGCTCAGCGCTGGATGACCCGCAGGAAGGCTTCCTCGGCGCGGTAGGAGGAGCGCACGAAGGGCCCGGCGAAGACGGTCAGGCCGAGGCCGCGGCCCGCCGCCTCGAGGTCGGCGAACTCGTCGGGGTGCCAGTAGCGGTCGACCGGCACCTGGTCCGGCGTCGGCTGCAGGTACTGGCCGATGGTCACGACCTGGCAGCCGGCAGCCGCCATGTCGGCGAGCACCGTCACCACCTCGTCGCGAGTCTCGCCGAGGCCGACCATGATCCCCGACTTGCGCAGCATGGCCGGTGAGCGCTCCGTCACCCTGCGGAGCACCTCGAGCGCCCACTCATAGCGGCCCGAGCGCCGCACCCGGCGGTACTGGCTCGGCACGGTCTCGACGTTGTGGTTGTAGACGTCGGGCCCGGCGTCGACGATCCGGTCGACACACGCCGGGTCGCCCCGGAAGTCCGGCGTCAGCACCTCCACCGTGGGCGTCGGCTCGAGGGCCTTGAGCCGCCGCACGCACTCGACGAAGCCGGACGCGCCGCCATCGGGCAGGTCGTCGCGGTCGACCGCGGTGATCACGACGTGGTGAAGCCCCATCGCGACCGCCGCCTCCGCGAGCTGGCGCGGCTCGTCCGGGTCGACCGCCTGCGGCCGGCCGTGGGCGATCGAGCAGTAGCCGCAGCTCCTCGTGCAGACGCGGCCGTTGATCAGGAAGGTCGCGGTGCCGCGGCCGAAGCACTCGGTCCGGTTCGGGCAGCGCGCCTCCTCGCACACCGTGTGCAGCCCGCCGCCGCGCATCCGGCGCTTGACGTCATGGAGGTCGCCGAGCCGGATCTTGCGGCCACGGATCCAGTCGGGGAGGATCGGGTTGGTTACCTGTCCGCCAAAGCTCACGGAGCCACCACCCACGCGCCGGAGAACCCGGACCCCTGCATCCGCTTCGCCACGCGATCGGCGGAAGCATGGTCCGGGAAAGGTCCAACGCGCAGCTTGATGAGCTCATTTCCCTGGCCGTCCTCGCCCCTCACGACGAGCTGGCGGTCGGCCCCGAAGCCCTGCTTCTGGAGGGTGGCCTGGGCCTTGGCGACGGTGTCCGGGCTCGATGACGCCAGGACCTGCACCCAGTAGCCCGACGCCGTCTCAACGGGGGGCTCGGTCGGCCGCGGCCGCGTCGTCGCCGTCGGCTCCGGCTCGGGCTCCGGCGCTGCGGTGGGCACCGGCTCCGGCGTCGCGGTCGCGAGCGGCCAGGCAGTCGCGGCCGGCGCCGGGTCGGCTGGCGCGACCCGCAGCTCGACCGGCGTCGGCGTCGGGGTGCCGGCAGCCACAGCCGCTGCGGCAGGCTGCGCGGGTCGCGCCTCGTGCTCGAGCACCGACCAGGCCGCGCCATAGCCGAAGACGAAGGCGAGGATCATCACCAGCGCCAGCGCCACCAGCAGCGCTGCGAGCCAGCGCGCGGTCAGCTCGATCACGTAGTACGAGGGTGCCATGGCTCCTTCATGAACCGGCGGCGAAGCGGCTCGCCCCGGCCTGCTGGTCTGATCACCGCTCCGGCTTGCCGACGAACGACTCGAACAACCTCATCGGCACCGGGAACACGATCGTCGACGCGTTCTCGGTGGAGATCTCGGTCAGGGTCTGCAGGTAGCGCAGCTGGATGGTGAGTGCGTTGGCCCCCATGACATTCGCCGCCTCGGCCAGCTTCTGTGAGGCCACGAACTCGCCCTCGGCGTGGATGATCTTGGCCCGCTTCTCGCGTTCAGCCTCGGCCTGCTTCGCGATCGCGCGCTGCATCTCCTGCGGCAGGTCGACGTGCTTGACCTCGACCATCGACACCTTGACACCCCACGGGTCCGAGTGCTGGTCGATCATCGTCTGCAGCCGCAGGTTGAGCGCCTCACGCTTGCTCAGCAGATCGTCGAGCTCGACCTCGCCGAGCACCGCGCGCAGCGTGGTCTGGGCGAGCTGCGAGGTGGCGTAAATGTAGTTCTCGACCTCGATCACCGATTTGATCGGGTTCATGACCCGGAAGTAGACGACCGCGTTCACCTTGACCGACACGTTGTCGCGGGTGATCACGTCCTGCGGCGGGATGTCGTGCACCACCGTGCGCAGGCTGACCTTGACCATCCGGTCGATCGGCCACATCACGATCACCAGGCCGGGGCCCTTGGCCTCCTTGAGCACCCGCCCGAGGCGGAAGATCACGCCCCGCTCGTACTCGTTGAGGATGTTGATCCACTTGAAGATCACGAACACCAGCACGAAGATCGCGAGCCCGAGACCGGATCCGAGGATTCCCATCATTGACTCCCTTCGCCCGCTGCCGTCACGGGCTCGACGTCGATGAGCTTCGAACCGACCGCCACGACCCGCACCCGCGCACCGGAGGCGATCGCGGCGGAACCCGACCGGGCATCCCAGTACTCGCCGTGCACCAGCACCTTGCCGGTCGGATCGATGTCAGAGAGCGCGGTGCCGATCTCGCCGACCAGCCCTTCCTCGCCGGTCATCGGCTGGAGGCGGTGGGCGCGTACCACACGGTTGAGCAGGAACGCGGTGACCCCCGCGAGCACGATCGCGGTGGGGAGGATCACCCCGAGGCTGACACGCATGTCCGGAATTGGCGCATCGAACAGCATGAGTGACCCCAGCACGAAGCAGATCAGGCCGCCGATGGTCAGCAGCCCGTAGCTCGAGACCTTGACCTCGAGCAGAAACAGCATCAGCGCGACGAAGATCAGCGCCACGCCGGCCCAGCTCACCGGCAGCACCGAGATCGAGTAGAGGCCGACCACCAGGCAGACGACCCCGATGGCGCCCGGCAGGATGCCCCCGGGGTGGGTGATCTCCACGTAGAGCCCGAGCGCGCCGAGGGCCATCAGAAGGTAGACGACGTTGGGGTTGGCGAGCACCGAGAACAGCCGGTCGGCGAACGTGGGCTCGATTCTGAAGATGATCGGATCGCCGAGCTCGAGCACCTGGGTCGAGCCGTCGAAGCGCCTCACCTCGGTGCCCGACACCTTGCCGAGCAGGTCGTCGAGGTCATCGGCGATCACGTCCACCAGACCCGTCGTCTTCGCCTCCTCGGCAGTGTACGACGCGCTTTCCTTGACCGCCGCGATCGCCAGCTCGACGTTGCGGCGCCGCTGCTCGGCGAAGGCCTTGATCATCGCCGTCGCGTCCTGGGTGGCCTTGTCGCGGACGTCCTCAGGGAGGTTCTCGCCCTGCCCACCGACCGGGTGGGCGGCACCGGTGTTGGTGCCCGGCGCCATGGCCGCCACGTCGGCCGCGAGCAGGATGAAGAAGCCCGCCGACGCCGCGCGCGCCCCGGCCGGCGCCACGAACACCGCCACCGGCACGTCGCTGCCGGTGATCGCGGTGGTGATCTTGCGGGTCGCGTCGAGCAGCCCGCCCGGCGTGTCGAGCTCCATCACCACGAGCGCCGCCTGGCGCAGCTCGGCCTCCGCCAGGGCGCGCTCGATGAACCGCTGCGACGCCGGCTGGATGGTGTCCTCGATCCGGAAGTGCACCACGTCCGCGGCGGCCGCGGTCGCGGCGATCGCGCACACTGCCAACCAGCCGACAATCATGGCCCGTCGCATGGCCACCATCATAGAGCGCCTCCCCGGGGCGGACAAGGAGCATCCCCTGAGAGCAATGTGCATCCTCGAACGGGGAAAAGGGTGGGGGGAGGTCGGCGCGGACAGCCTTCGGACCGCGGCGCATCGCGGCGTGCCCGTTCCCGTGCCCGTTCCCGTACCCGAATTGTCACCGCGTATTCCGCACGACGAAGCCGGATCCGTTCCCGTCTCCGACACGACGCTGCCGGGCTGGATCGTCGTTTCGGGATCGGGAACGGGAACGGGATCGGGAACGAATACAGGACCCGACGCGCAGCCGGGATCAGGCGCCGCGCGAGGAGCGGATGGCGCGGCGCAGCTCCGACCACGCCCGCCGCACCTCGAACGCACGGACCGGAGTGGGGCCGCCGGCGTAGAGCTCGCGCTCGGCGGCGTCGGCGAGCTCGCCGATCGGGCCGGCGGCCTCGGGCCAGCGGACGGCCGCGGCGCGGCCGATCCGGCGCACGGTCGCGGCCGCCGGCACCGGGCTCCCGCCACGCTCGAGCAGGCGCACCAGCCGGGCAATCGCGCGCGCTGCCGGGCTGCGCGCCGCGCCCGGGGCCCGGAGCCGGCTGCGGCGCGGCCGCCGGTGGACCGCTGTGGCCGCCACGATGGCGACGGCCAGGGCGGCCAGGACGATCGCCGCGGAGCGCCAGTGGGCCAGGAGCGGCGCCACGATCCGCTCAGCCAGCACGGACAGCAGGTCCATCTGCTCGGCCATGCCGAAGGTGAGGACGTAGCGGTCCCAGCTCGCCTGCAGCCACTCCCAGGTGAAGCGAAGGCGGTCGCGCGCCCGGCCGACGCTGAGGCCCGGCACGTTGGCGGCCGGGGTCGGGTCGAAGGTCGCCCAGCCGCGTTGCGGCCCCAGCCAGACCTCGACCCAGGTGTGCGCGTTGGACTGGCGGACCACCAGCTGGTCGCCGCCGCTGGCGATGCTGCCGCCGCTGAAGCCGCCGACCATGCGGGCGGGGATGTCGAGGGCGTCGAGCAGGACCACCATGCCGCCCGCGAAGTACTCGCAGTGACCCGACCGCGAGCGGAGCAGGAACCAGGCCATGGGGTCGGGTCCGATCCGGCCCATGCCGGCCATCGAGTAGGCGTACCTCGACTGCAGGTGGGCCTCGATCGCCCGCGCCCGGTCCTCGGCGCTGTCGAGCCCGCCGGTGATCCGCTCGGCGAGCGCCCGCACCTCGGGCAGCGCCTCGAAGCGGGGCCCGCCGCGCTGCGGTGGATCGTCCCGCCACAGCTCGGCCCCGCCGCCGACCCAGACGGTGTACCGCATCGGCCTGGCATCCTCCGACCGCAGCACCAGGCCGCCCGCCGGATCGACCAGGACCGGCCGGTCCACCTCCACCTCGACCGTGCCCTCGGGCAGGAACAGGTACTCGTGCGGGCGATCGAGGGTCACCTCGAGCTCGACCGCGGCGCGCCGGTCGGCCGGGCCCTCTGCCATCCGGATCGCCCCGACCAGCGGCTCCCGGTGCCGGTCGGCCGACCGCGGCGCCCATGAGCCGACGGTCACCCGCTCGTAGCCGGTGGCCCGCAGCCTGGTCCAGCCCGGCTGGATCGGCCGTCCGTCCACCGCGCGCATCACCAGCGCCCGCTCCTGCGAGCGCGCGATCGAGCCGATCCCGGCGAGCTCGACTCGGCTCGAGAAGCCGGTCACCGACTGGATGCTGCCGCGGCCGGCGATCCACGGCGAGCGCAGGCGCGGCACCACGAGAAACACCGGCACCGCCAGCAGGAGGGCGGCGAGCGCGGCGGCGACCGCGTGCCGCGGCCGGACCACGCCACCCGCTCCGGTGACGCCGAGCAGCTGGATCTGCATGCCCGCCCACCACCAGATCGCGGCGGACGCCGCGAAGTAGGCGACCACCGTGACGTGGGTCGAGGCGGTCAGCGACACCACCCACACCAGCACGAAGAGGGGTGCCCCCCGCAGGAACGAGCGGCGGTCCGCGATCTGGACCGCGCGCACGGCGGCGAGCAGCAGCAGCAGGTGGCCGAGCGGCCGC